>Ga0101941_1000070_pt1 | contig 266656 bp, 231 predicted proteins | sample DewCreD2012metaG_3_FD_75242 | JGI IMG/M metagenome (GOLD analysis project Ga0101941, IMG submission 75242) | Hot spring sediment bacterial and archeal communities from British Columbia, Canada, to study Microbial Dark Matter (Phase II) - Dewar... ... | reverse complement strand
ACACACACACACACACACACACACCGCGTTCGCGGGCAAGCTCACTCCTACATTTGATCGTCGTCTGGCTTGGAATCTGCACAAGGTCAGGCACAGTTTTGGTCTGCGCTAAATTCTGCGGACGCTGCGGAACCTGTAGGAGTGAGCTTGCTCGCGATCTGGCGCGCAGCGGCAGTAAAACCGGTGCGTGAGGCGTGTCAGGCGTTGCCAGGGCGTCAGGTTTACTGCCGCTGCGCGCCAGGTCGCGGGACAAGCCGCGCTCCTACTAAAGCAGCGCCCTTTAAATCGAACAGTCCGACTTCACATATGCGGCGCTGATCCGTGTCCAGCCTTCGCCCGGGCTGGTCTGGGCGCAGACCGTGCGGTGGGCGCCTTGCCAGAGGAAATAGGGCGCCGGCGCTGCCCAAATGGCAAACGAGCTGGCAACCAGTGTGAGGAGCAGGGCGATGCGCAGACCCATGACAGTTTTCCGTGGCGACTGAAGCGAATTCACAAAACGCTGCAAGTTTCGCACCCCCATGGAAAGTTTTCTGGCGCTCGTTGCCGTCGATTTGCAGGAAACCGGCAGTCTGCTGTCGCGCGGCGGCGCAAACCGGATCCCGGTCCGCCAAATGCTGCCGGAATCATTGAAGAATCAACGCTTTGTATCACCGCTGAAAAACTGGTTCGATTATTGCTATGACCTGTTCAGTACAGCTACAGACGGCAAGCGTCTGTCGGAGGAGGAAGACTGTGGACAAGTTGCTATACGTGGCCATGAGCGGAGCGTCAGAAAACGCCATCGCCCAAAAAGCCCATGCCAACAACCTGGCGAACGTTTCGACCAACGGGTTTCAGCGCGACCTTGAGCAGGCGCGCTCGATGCCCGTGTTCGGTGAGGTCAACCCGTCCCGGGCGTACGCCATGAGCGAACGTCCCGGCACTGACTTCAGTCAGGGTGCGATGGTCGACACCGGTCGCGATCTGGACGTCGCCGTCAAAGGCAACGGCTGGATGGCGGTGCAGACAGCCGACGGTGGCGAAGCCTACACCCGCACCTCCAGCATGAACATCGACGCCCTCGGCGTGTTGCGTGATGGCAATGGTTTGCCGGTCATGGGCAACAGCGGGCCGATTGCCGTGCCTCCACAGCAGCAGATCGAGATCGGCGCCGACGGCACCATCAGTGTTCGCTCGCTGGGTGAAAGTCCGCAGGTCATGGCGCAGATCGACCGCATCAAGCTGGTCAAGGGCGACCAGACCACCATGGAAAAAGGCCCCGACGGTCTGATGCACACCAAAAGCGGCAAGCCGGCCCAGGCCGATGCCGACGTGCAGGTCGAATCCGGCTTTCTTCAGGCCAGCAACGTTAACGCCGTCGACGAGATGACCTCGGTGCTGGCGCTGTCCCGCCAATTCGAATTGCACATCAAGATGATGAAGACCGCCGAGCAGGATGACGAGTCGATGGCTCGCGTCTTGCAAATGGGCTAATGACTGACAGCTTGCGCCGATAAACAGGCGCTCGAGGAGATTCAAACATGCTTCCGGCACTCTATGTTGCTAAAACCGGTCTGGCCGCCCAGGACACCAACCTGACGACCATTTCCAACAACCTGGCCAACGTTTCGACCACCGGTTTCAAAAGCGACCGTGCGGAATTCCAGGATTTGCTCTATCAGATCAAGCGTCAGCCAGGCGCCCAGTCCACTCAGGACAGCGAGCTGCCGTCGGGCCTGCAACTGGGTACCGGTGTGCGCATCGTCGGCACCCAGAAAAACTTCACCGCCGGCAGCCTGCAGACCACCAACCAGCCGCTGGACATGGCGGTCAACGGCCGCGGCTTCTTCCAGATCCGTCAGCCTGACGGCACCCTGGCGTACACCCGTGACGGTACGTTCCACCTCGACAGCAACGGCCAGATCGTGACCTCCAACGGTTACGCGCTGGAGCCTGCGATCGTCGTTCCGCAGGATTCGCAGACCTTCACCGTCGGCGAAGACGGCACCGTATCGGTCACCACGTCGGCCAACGCCGCGACCCCGCAGGTCATCGGCAACGTACAGACCGCCGACTTCATCAACCCGGCCGGCCTGCAATCCCAGGGCGGCAACCTGTACCTGGAAACCGCATCCAGCGGTGCACCGCAGGTCGGTACCCCGGGCCTCAACGGTCTGGGCGTGGTCAAGCAGAACACCCTGGAAAACTCCAACGTCAGCACCGTTGAAGAACTGGTGAACATGATCACCACCCAGCGCGCCTACGAGATGAACTCCAAAGTGATCTCGACCGCTGACTCGATGCTCCAGTACGTCACGCAGAACCTGTAAGCCGGTCTTGAAACACCTGATGTCCTGCTGCGAAACACCTGACCAATTCCAAGGGGCGCCTGAAAAGCGCCTGCTACACCGCGAGGTTTTAAGTGTCATGAAACGGCTCTCTGTATTGCGGCTTTCCCTGTTGGCAGCACCGCTGTGCGGTATCGCGTTGCTGACCGGCTGCGTTGCGCCTGCGGCCAAACCCAATGACCCTTATTACGCGCCGGTGTTGCCGCGCACGCCGCTGCCTTCAGCGGCCAGCAACGGTTCGATTTATCAGGCCGGTTTCGAGCAGAACCTGTACGGCGACCGCAAGGCTTATCGGGTCGGCGACATCATCACCATCACGCTCTCCGAGAAGATGGCCGCCAGCAAGGCCGCCAGCTCCGGGATCAGCAAGACCAGCAAGACCAGCCTTGGCCTGACCTCGCTGTTTGGCGCTGGCGTCAGCACCAACAACCCGGTCGGTGGCGGCAACCTCAGCCTGGACGCCGGATACACCGGCGACCGCGCCACCAAGGGCGACGGCAAGGCCGCACAGAGCAACAGCCTGACCGGCTCGATCACCGTGACCGTCGCCGACGTGATGCCCAACGGCATTTTGCTGGTGCGCGGCGAGAAGTGGATGACCCTGAACACCGGTGACGAACTGGTGCGCATCGCCGGCCTGATCCGTGCCGACGACATCGCCACCGACAACACCGTGTCGTCGACCCGTATTGCCGATGCACGCATTACTTATTCCGGTACAGGCGCGTTTGCCGATTCCAGTCAGCCAGGCTGGTTCGACCGATTCTTCCTCAGCCCGTTGTTCCCTTTCTGATAGCGGGATAGCCATGATCACGTTCAAGCAACTGATAGCGGCAGCGCTGCTGTTCACCACCGCACTCGGCGCCCACGCCGAGCGCCTGAAGGACATCGCCAGCATTTCCGGCGTACGGACCAACCAGTTGATCGGTTACGGTCTGGTAGTGGGGCTCAACGGTACCGGTGACCAGACCACCCAGACGCCGTTCACCCTGCAGACCTTCAACAATATGCTTTCGCAGTTCGGCATCAAGGTGCCGGCGGGTTCCGGCACCGTGCAGCTGAAAAACGTCGCGGCCGTCGCCGTGTACGCTGACCTGCCGCCGTTCGCCAAACCGGGTCAGCAGATCGACATCACCGTATCGTCCATCGGTAACTCGAAAAGCCTGCGCGGCGGTGCCCTGTTGATGACCCCGATGAAAGGTATCGACGGCAACGTCTATGCCGTGGCCCAGGGCAACCTGGTAGTCGGCGGCTTTGATGCCGAAGGCCGCGACGGTTCGAAGATCACCGTCAACGTTCCGTCTTCCGGTCGTATCCCGGGCGGCGCATCGGTTGAACGTGCCGTGCCGAGTGGTTTCAACCAGGGCAACTCGCTGACCCTGAACCTCAATCGCAACGACTTCACCACCGCCAAGCGTATCGTCGACAAGATCAACGACATGCTCGGCCCTGGCGTCGCTCAAGCGCTGGACGGAGGCTCTGTGCGGGTTACCGCGCCGCTGGACCCCAATCAGCGCGTCGATTACCTGTCGGTCCTGGAAAACCTGGAAATCGATCCGGGCCAGACCTCCGCCAAGGTCATCATCAACTCGCGGACGGGCACCATTGTCATCGGCCAGAACGTCAAGGTCTCGCCGGCAGCCGTTACCCACGGCAGCCTGACCGTGACCATCACCGAAGACCCGATCGTCAGCCAGCCGGGCGCGTTCTCCAACGGCCAGACCGCTGTGGTCCCGCGTTCGAAGATCAACGCCCAGCAGGAAATGCACCCGATGTTCAAGTTCGGTCCGGGCACCACGCTGGATGAAATTGTCCGCGCGGTTAACCAGGTGGGGGCAGCGCCAGGCGACTTGATGGCGATTCTCGAAGCACTGAAACAGGCTGGCGCGTTGCAAGCCGACCTGATCGTGATTTAAGAGGCAAACTGAATGAGCATTCCAAGCGGCGGCACGACTGTCTCAAAGGCAGGTTCAGGTGATTCAGGTGCGTACACCGACCTCAATCGTCTGACGGCCATGAAAACCGGTGATCGCGACAGCGAGGGTAACCTCAAGAAAGTCGCGCAGGAATTCGAGTCGCTGTTCGTCAGCCAGATGCTCAAGGCCATGCGTTCGGCCAACGAAGTGCTGGCCAAGGACAACCCGATGAACACCGCGGCGACGCGGCAGTATCAGGACATGTATGACCAGCAGCTTTCGGTGAGCATGTCTCGCGAGGGTGGCGGTATCGGTCTGCAGGACGTGCTCATGCGTCAGCTGTCGAAAAACAAGGGCGCTGAAATCGCGCCGGCCAGCACCGGGCTTGTGTCCGGCGGCAAAACCGATCTCAAGACTGACGCCAAGGCCGACGCGCCTGCGCAAACCGGCCTCGCCACGCGCATCGCTCAGCGACCGTTGTGGGCCAGCCGTTCGGTCACCGCACCCGCCGCAGCGGACGGCACCGTGCACAACGACGTCGCGGCGCTGAACTCCCGTCGTCTGTCGCTGCCGAGCAAACTCAGCGACCGCATCATGGCCGGCATTGTGCCAAACACGGCGGCAGGCCAGGACCCTGCCGCCAGCGCCACCACACTGAAAAACCGGATTGCCGTATCCAATGCCGTGGCCGCCGCGAAAAGCGCAGGCTCCCAGGGCAATGGCGACTGGACGGTCGGGCCGCAGTACGCCGCGGATGCCGACGCTTATGTGCGCAGCCGCGTGCAGACGCCGCTGGCGCCGGGCAAGAGCGCGTTCGCCAACAAAGACGACTTCGTCGCCACGATGATGCCGTTGGCCAAAGACGCCGCCGCGCGCATCGGCGTCGACCCAAGCGTGCTGGTGGCCCAGGCCGCGCTGGAAACCGGCTGGGGCAAATCGATCATGCGTCAGTCCGATGGCGGCAGCAGCTACAACCTGTTCGGCATCAAGGCCCAGGGCGGCTGGAAAGGGCCGGAAGCACGTGCAATTACCAGTGAGTTCCGTGACGGCCAGATGGTCAAGGAAACGGCGGATTTCCGTGCCTACGACTCGTACGCCAGCAGTTTCCACGACCTGGTGAGCTTCCTGCAGAACAACAGTCGCTATAAAGAAACCCTGAAATCAGCCGATAGCCCGGAACAGTTTGTGAAAGAGCTGCAGAAAGCCGGATACGCAACCGACCCGTCCTATGCCAGCAAGATTTCTCAGATAGCGAAACAGATGAAGAGCTACCAGACCTACGCATCCGCCTCGGGCTCTTCCACGACTTTATAAGGTTTGAACCATGTCACTGATCTCAATCGGGCTTTCGGGACTCACCGCCAGCAGCGCTGCATTGACGACGATCGGCAACAACACTGCCAACGTCGACACGCAGGGCTACTCGCGTCAGCAAGTGATGACCGCCGCCGGGGCTCAGCAGAACATCGGGGTCGGTTTCATCGGCACCGGTACGACGTTGTCCGACGTGCGCCGCATCTACAACGGCTACCTCGATAACCAATTGCAGACCAGCACATCGCTCAACGCTGATGCCACTGCGTACCTGAGCCAGGCGAGCAAGCTCGACTCGATCCTGTCGGACAGCTCGACTGGCGTCAGCACTGTGCTGGCGAAGTTCTTCACTGACCTGAGCGCTCTGGCCAAACAGCCTACCGACAATGCGGCGCGCACGACCTTTCTGACCAGTTCGAAGGCGCTGGCCGGCCAGTTCAACACCATCTCGGCGCAGATGAAGGACCAGAACGCCAGCATCAATACCCAGCTGACCACGGCAACAGGGCAGGTGAATGCACTGGCGTCGTCCATTGCCGTCCTCAACAAGCAGATCACTGAGACCCAAGCTTCCGGCGGTCAGCCCAACACGCTGCTCGATTCGCGGACCGAGGCGGTACGTCAGCTCAATGAACTGGTGGGCGCCAAGGTCGTTGAAACCAACGGCAGCTATGACGTTTATATCGGCACCGGCCAGCCGCTGGTTACCGGCACCACCTCCAACACCTTGAGCGCGGCGCCGAGTGACAGCGACCCCAGCGTGTATGCGCTGAAACTGAAATATCAGAACAACGTCGTCGACGTTTCAAGCGTGGTGACCGGCGGCTCCCTGGGCGGCCTGCTGCGTTATCGCAGCGACGTGCTGCAGCCAGCCGCCAGCGAACTGGGCCGTCTGGCGGTGGTCGCTTCCGACCAGATCAACAGCCAGCTCAACCAGGGCGTGGACGCCAACGGCGACTTCGGCATTAACCTGTTCACCAGCGTCAATGACCCCAGCCTGACCAGCCAGCGCAGCCTTGCCAACACGACCAACGATCAGTCCTCGGGCAACTTCGCGGTGTCCATCGCCAACAGCGGCGCGCTGCAGACCAACGATTACCAGGTGACCTTTACCGATGCCAGCGGCCAGTACAGCGTCAAGCGTCTGCCGGACGGCAAGGACATGGGTTCTTACAACACCAGCGCCACCGCCGCGCCGGTCATCGACGGGTTCTCACTGAAATTCAACGGCACCTCTACCGAGGGTGACAGCTTCAAGATCAGCCCGACCAAGACCGGTGCCGACGGCATCAAGGTGGTGATGACCGACCCGAAAGACATCGCCTCGGCCAGTCCGCTGACCGGCAGCGCTCTCGTGAGTAAAGGCTCGGGGACGTTCACCCAGCCCGTGTTGTCGACCCAGGCCGACATCTATAACCCGACTGCTACGGCCGATCTGCGTAACGCGCTCACGGCCTCGACGCCGATGCGTTTGCTCATGGGCGATGTCACCAATGGTGCTCAAGCCTATACGCTGGTCGATGCTCAGGGCGCGGAAGTCAAAGACAAGTCCGGTAATGCGATCAAGGGTTCAGTTGTTCCAGGCCAGTCCAACGACATCAGTCTGGAAGTGGGTTACACCGACTCGTCCGGTGCTGCGCAGTCGTTCAAGTTCGGCATGACCCTCGCCGGAAAGGCCAACAGCGGCGACACCTACAGCATTGCCATGACCGGCGCCGGGTCCCTGGACAACCGCAATGCGGTATCGGTGGGTACCCTTCAGACCAAACAGACCCTCGACAGCGCCGCCGGCAACGGCACGGGCATGAGCCTGAGCGGCGCCAACGCCAACATGATCACCACGGTGGGCAGCAAGGCGGCCCAGGCCAGGGGCGACACCACGGCGACCACCGCCGTGCTGACCCAGGCGAAAAGCGCGCGCGACAGCGTTTCCGGCGTGTCGCTGGACGAAGAAGCCGCCAACCTGGTCAAGTATCAGCAGTACTACACCGCTTCGTCGCAGATTATCAAAGCGGCCCAAGCCATCTTCAGCACGCTGATCAACAGCCTGTAAGGAATCGTAATCCATGCGTATCTCAACGACCCAGTTTTACGAAACCAGCGCCACGAACTACTCGCGCAGTTACGCCAACGTCACCAAGACCGGCGATGAAGTGGCCAGCCAGGTCAAGCTCAACACCGCCGGCGACGACCCGGTCGGCGCGGGCCGCGTGCTGCAGTTGCAGCAGCAGGGCACGATGCTCAATCAGTACAAGTCCAACATCGACACGATCAATACCACCGTCGTGCAGACCGAGACGGCCTTGACGTCGATCACCTCGGCGATTCAGCGCGCGCAGGAGCTGGTACTGGGGGCGGCGAACACCTCGTTCACCGACAAGGACCGCCAGGCCAACGCCTCCGAGCTCAAGGAGTTGCAGGGGCAGATTCTCGGACTGATGAACAGCCAGGACGCCGACGGCACCTATCTGTTCTCCGGTTCCAAAGGCACCACCGCGCCATACGCTGTCAGTTCCGACGGCACCTACAGCTATCAGGGCGACCAGACGCGCAACCTGCTGGCCGTCAGCGGCGGCGTTTCCATGGCCAGCAACACCACCGGCTGGGATGCGTTCGAAACTGCGACCAACACCACGCGCACCTCGACGACTCTGGTCGCGGGCGCTGATGACGGCGTGATTTCGTTGTCCGGCGGCAGCGTCAGCAACGCTTCCACCTATGACAACAGTTTCACCGCCGGCCAGCCGTACAAGATCTCTTTCACCAGCAGCACGTCGTACACGATCCTCGACAAGAACAACCAGGATGTGACGGGCGAGGCGACGTCCACCGGCAAGTTTGCGTCCACCAGTTCGGCTAACCAGCCCATCACCTTTCGTGGTCTGGAACTGAACCTGAACATCAACTTGACCAAGGATCAGTACACCAACACCACGGCCGCAGACGCGGCGGTGAAGGACCACACCTTCCAGCTCGGTGTATCCCCCAGCACCGTGAGCACCTCGCGGCTGCCGGCCAACACTTCCACTGACGTGATCACCAGTTCGGTGGTGACCGACCAGGCCGCGTTCGACAAAACCTTCCCGTCGGGCGGCGCTGTCGTGCGCTTTACCGACGCCACCACCTTCAATCTGTACGCGGCGCCTTATGACGCGGCGACCAGCAAGCCGGTGTCCACCGGCACGCTGAGCGGCAACACGGCAACGGCCTCCGGCGTGACCTTCACGTTCAGCGGCTCGCCAACGGCAATGGCGGCAGGTGATCAGTTCACCGCGCAGTCGTCGACCCAGCAAAGCCAGAACGTGCTGAACACCTTGTCCAAGGTCATCACCGCGCTCAACGGCAAGGTCGATGGCGACCCGGTTGCCCAGCAGAAACTGCAGGCCACCATGACGTCCACCATCGGTAACCTGAAAAGTGCCGCCGAGCAGATCATCAATGCAACCAGCGAAGGCGGTGCCCGGGCCAAGACAGCGACCGAACAGGGCGTGACCAACCAGACCATGATCGACAACGGCACCACCGAATCGGGCACGATCACCGCGTCCGACCCGGTCGATGCCATCGCCCGTCTGACTCTGCAGAAAACCATGCTGCAAGCCTCGCAGCTGGTGTTCACCCAACTGTCTGCGCTGAACCTGTTCAGCAAGTTGTAATCGGCCCAGCGGAGGGCAGCGCCTGAGCAGCAGGCGTCGCCACCGTTGAGCGTCAACCGTATTGTCAGCGGTTATGCCGATCCTTTCCCCTGGGAACGGCGCCGCTCGTGAGTCCCGCCCGTGAATTCAGCTCCCCTCGTCAGCCTCGTCATTCCCGCCTACAACCCGCGCTTTTTCCAGCGAGCCCTGCTCGATGCCCTGGCTCAGACCTATCGGCCCCTTGAAGTGGTGGTCTGCGACGACAGCCAGACCGACGAGATCCAGCGCATCGTCGAAAAATACCTCGACTCAAGCGCGGTCACGCTGCGTTACGTGCGTAACCCCAAACGTCAGGGTTTCGTCGGCAACCTGCTGGTGTGCCTGCACGAAGCACAGGGCGAGTTCATCAAGTTTTTCTGCGATGACGATCGGCTGTTTCCGGCCGCCGTCGCGCGTCAGGCGAGCATTCTGGCGCAGCATGACGACGTCAGCCTGGTGCTGGCCCAGCGCTATTTCTGCGACCCGCAGGACATCCAACTGCCGGTGCGCATCGAGAATGCGCCCCTGGCCGAGTCCAGCTCGGTGTTCTACGGCGCGGATCTGCTCTCCGTATTCGATATTTCGCCAACGAACTTTCTCGGCGGGTTCAGCAGCTCATTGATGCGTCGCAGCGACGTGCAGGTGATTCTGCCGGCGCTCAGGGAAGTCGGCGAAGGCTTCACCGCGCTGGTGGATTTCGTGCTTTACGTCTGCCTGCTCAAGCGCGGCAACATGGTCATGCTCAACGACGTGCTCAGCGCCGAACGTTTGCACCCGGACCGCTTGAGCCACCAGCAGTGGGTCAGGGACCTGATCCCGGACGAGCGCCAGTGGCTGGGCAAAATGCTCAAGGCGCGGACCAGCGAAAACGCTCCCGAATATGGCTGGGTGCGCTTTGTGCCGCTGACCGAGGCGCTGGAGCAGCCTCGCGTCTGGCAAGAGCTGCCGCTCAGCCGGATGCTCGGTGATCGACAGGCCTCCTTGCCATGGCGGGTCGGTACCGACAGCGAAAGTTTTGCCGAGCTGTACCAGCAATGGCTGAGCTTCCGCACCCTGTTTGGCGCCGATCGTCTTCGCGTTGCCGATAACGTCGCGACATGGCCGTTGCAGCCGAAGATGGTGGCGGTGGTGCTCGACGAACACGCCAGTGCCGCCGGCGTGGCCCTGACCCTTGGCAGTCTCGACGCGCAGTTGTACGCCGCCGAACTGACCCTGGTGCTGTCCAGCGCCTGCGAAGCGCCCGTGCTTGATGGCCGTGTGTTCACCTTGCCGCTGCAGCCCGACTGGCTGGCGCAACTCAATGACCTGTTGCCCCAGCTCGACCGCGGCGACTGGTGTTACCTGCTGCGGGCCGGGGACCGGCTGACCGATTGTGCGTTGCTGATCCTCGCCGAACGCGCGGCCCACTCGCCAGACGTGCTGTGCCTGTACGGAGACGAAGGCGCGCTGCACGAAGGCGAATCGGCCGAGCCGGTGTTTCGCCCTGACTTCAACCTCGACCTGCTGCGCAGTTATCCCTACGTCGGCCGGGTTCTGGCGTTTCAGATCGACGCGCTGGTCAGGCTTGGCGGCTTCGATTCGGCTTACGGCGAACTCGCGCCCCATGACGCCATCTGGCGCATGACCGAAGCCCACGGCGTGGTGGTTCAGCACGTTTCGGAAATCCTCGTTGAGTCGCAGTTTCCGTTTCAGGCGTGGCTGGCGCTGGATGAGGTGATGGCGCAAAACGCTCCGGTGCTCGGCGCGCACCTGCAGCGCATGGGCATTGCTCATCAGCTGCACGAGGTGGAAGGGCAATGGGTCAATCATATTGATTACCTCAGCGACGCGCGTCCGCTGATCTCGATCATCGTCGTCCATCAGGACCAGTTGGCGGCGTTGCAGCGCTGCGTCGAGTCGCTGCTGTCGAAGACCACTTACGATCACTTCGAAGTGCTGATCGTCGACTGCGCCAGTCAAAGCGCGGAGGCGCGGTCCTGGCTGGCAGACATGCAGCAGATCGGCGGCGACACGTTGCGCGTCCTGCATTACGAAGGGCAGGGCAACGGCGCCGACGTGCGCAACTTCGCCGCCGGCCATGCCCGTGGCGAGCACTTGCTGATGCTCAGTATTTACGCCGTGGTGGCGGATTCCGCGTGGCTGGGCGAGCTGGTCAATCACGGGCGGCGCGAGGAAGTGGGCGTGGTCGGCGCCAAGCTGTTCACCCCTGAGGGCCACATTCTCCAGGCCGGCCTGATTTTGGGCTACCACGGCCCGGCGGGGCCTGCGTTTTTTGGCGAGCCACTGCACGCGTCCGGTCATCTGCTGCGGTTGCAGGCGGCCCAGGACCTGAGCGCGGTAGGCGGCAACTGTCTGCTGGTGCGCCGCGCCTTGTTCGAGCAGCTCGGCGGCCTGAACGGCACCGAGTTCAGCGGCAGCCTGAGCGAAGTGGATTTCTGCCTGCGTGTGCGTGAGTCCGGCCATTTGGTGGTCTGGGCACCGCGTGCCGTGCTGGCGATCGGCGCTTCGACACCGGCGGAACAGGCGCGCGATAAACAATCCCAGGTCGACGATCAGCACGCCTTTTATAAACGCTGGTTGCCGATCCTCGCCCGTGACCCGGCCTACAACCCCAACCTGCGCCTGACCGGTTCGTTCTACAGCCTGGAGCCCGGCCTGAAAAAAGGCTGGAACCCGTATTCCTCACGGCGTTTGCCGAACGTGTTGGCGATCCCGGTCAACAGCACGGCGGTGGGTCACTACCGCGTGTCCCAGCCGTTTCTGGAGCTGGAGGCCGACGGCCGAATCGCCGGGCGGATGAGCTACGACCTGCCGTCGATCATCGATCTGGAGCGTCAGTCACCGGACGTGATCATCGTGCAGTGCCGCTACAGTCAGAATTCCATCGATCAGGTCGCCAGCCTCAAGGCGTACTCCAACGCCCGGCGTATCTACGAGTTGGACGATTACGTGATCAGCGTGCCGAAAAAGAACGGTCACATGCGCAGCATGCCGTCGAACATGGAAGCCATGGTGCGTCTGGGCACCAGCCTGTGTGATCGGGTGGTGGTGTCGACCGTGACGCTGGCCGATGCGCTGTCGGGGATGCACCACGACATCCGTGTTGTTCCGAACATGCTGGCGTCTCAGCTCTGGACCGGCCTGCGCAATCAGCGCCGGACATCGAAGAAACCTCGGGTCGGCTGGGGCGGCGGGACCAGTCATGCCGGCGATCTGGAAATTATTGCCGAGGTGGTGCGCGAGCTGGCCGATGAGGTCGAGTGGGTGTTCTTCGGCATGTGCCCCGCGTCGCTGCGCCCGTATGTCCACGAGTTTCATCCGTCCGTAGGCTTGCTGGCCTATCCGGCCAAGCTGGCGGCGTTGAACCTCGACCTCGCGCTGGCGCCGCTGGAGCACCATATTTTCAACGACTGCAAGAGCAACCTGCGGCTGCTGGAATACGGCGCGTGCGGCTACCCGGTGATCTGCACCGACACCCGGGCTTACGACGGTTACCTGCCATGCACCCGCGTGATGACCAACAGCACCGCCGAGTGGCTGGAAGCAATCCGCATGCACCTGGCCGACCCGGACGCCAGCTACCGCATGGGCGATGAGCTGAAAGAAGTGGTCATGCGCGACTACGTCCTGCGCGGCGACAACCTTCAGCACTGGGTCAACGGGTGGCTGGCGGATTAAATGCGGTGTTTTAGTGGGACCGGCTTCAGCCGGGAAGGCGCCCGCATCTGCACCCTCGATTTTGCGGTGTGACGAATGCCGCCTTCCCGGCTAAAGCCGGTCCTACTGATGGAACACGGTGTGAATGTAGGACCGGCTTCAGCCGGGAAGAGGCCATTGCGTGCGACGCAAGAATTCAGGGTCCGCCGCTGATCGGTGTAGGAGCGCGCTTGCCCGCGAAGAGGCCAGTACATCCGACGCATATTGATCGTCCGTGCCTACGCCTTCGCGGGCAAGCGCGCTCCTACACTGGGTTTGCAGCGTCCCACTACTCACGGTTGTATGCACGATCCGTAGGAGCCGGCTTGCTGGCGAACGGTCGATCATTCACTGCTGCTGTGGCTGGGCTGGTTCAACGCATTCGCCAGCAAGCCGGCTCCTTCAGACCTTATATTCGCCGTGAATCCCTGCTGACGGCTTCCCGGCTCAAGCCGGTCTCACATCCGCGTTCATATCCGTTCTCACTGACTGCACACGCCGCTTTAGTGGGACCGGCTTCAGCCGGGAAGAGGCCCGCATCTGCACCCACGATTTTGCGGTGTGACGAATAACGCGCTCCCCACCAAATCCAGTCCCTCCCACTGCGCGCAGTCCCGCCATCCAGAGTTGGCGTGCTTCCTGCTTCGTCTCCCCGATATCGCCATTGATCATCTTTTTGACGCCTGGCCGCATCACAGGGAAAACGTAATGCACCGTCATCCATCTTCGGGAAACACCATGCCGCTCGATGCCCAACTGACTCTCGTGGTCCTCACCCATGACCGGCCCGCACTCTTGCGCCGGACGTTGCAGTACTACAGTTCGTTGTCGGCCCACGTGCTGGTGCTGGATGCTTCGCTGCAGTCAGCCGCAGACATTGCCGCGCTTTTCCCGCAGGTGGATTACCGCCACGTGCCGCAGTTCGCCGAGACCGGCATTCAGAGCAGGATCGCCTACGGGGTGACCCAAGTGGCCACGCCGTTCATGGCGTTCGTGGGCGACGAAGATTTTCTGATGCATGACGCGCTGACCCGGTCGGTGGAATTCCTCGCCGCCAACCCGGATTACGGCCTGTGCCACGGCTATTGCCTGATGTACCAGGCCCATGGCGACAAGGTCGAATACTTCCGCCGCGACAAAAAGGGCCCGGAAGACTTCGCGTCCGAGACCGCCGCCGAACGGGTCCTGAGCTTCATGGATCACTACATTCCGCCGTTCTACGCCGTCGCTCGCACTGCGCTGCTGCAACAATGGTTTGCCGCCTTGCCCCAGGGCATCAGCGGCGAACTGCAAGAGTTCGGTCACGCGTATTTCCTGCTCTCGGCCGCCAAGGCGCGGACCCTGCCGATCCCCTACGTGGTCCGCGAGCTCAACCACCGGCTTTCCGACCGCCCGACCCACATGTTGAAAAAGCTGAGTGACAGCGATCCGTCAGCCGTCCTCGAGCGCCACGAATTCGCCGGTTTTCTGGCAGGTCTGACTTCGACCCTCGGCGAGCTGAACGCAGCCGACGGCATCGAACACGTCAAAACGACCTACGCCACCCTTCAAAGCTGTCTCGAAGATCAGCGTTCCCTGGGCCTGACCAGCATCGTGGTGTCGCGCTGGAACGACGTGTTCAAACCTGCGGACCGCCAGTTCGGTCCCCGTCAGTTCGTTGAAATGCCGTTTTACAACCAGGCCTTTTTCGACGTACTGGCCGAGATCGAGTTTCTGATCCACGCGCTGCCGGCCGGCAAGCTGCAGATGGAGCATCTCGAAGGTACTTGGGTTCAGCACGAAGTGCTGCTGCGCTCACACGGCAACGACAACCCCGAAACCATCGCCAACCGGATGTGGGAAGCGATGGCGCTGAACATCTTCAACCCGTACATCGTCGAACCGCTGGTCGGTGTGATGGCCCGCCAGGATGACCCCGAAGAAGCCGCGCAAATGTCGCGTTGGTTGCAGCGCCTGAATTCGGTCCATCGTGAAGACCATCGCGTGACCCTGGCCGGCATGCCATCGGGCCAGTTGTTGCAGTGGCTGGACGCACGCCAGCCGAGCCCGGGCGATGCACAGGCCATCCTCAGCCGCATCAGCAGCCTAGGCGGCGGGCCGCAGTTCGGCATTCTGTTGCTCGACCTGAACGATGACATGAACAAATTGCAGGTCACCCTGGACAGCCTGGTCGAAGGCCACTGCAAGACTTTCAAGGTGGTGGTGTTCACCAGTGGCGAGCCACCGGCGGCGACGAGCGCGCAAAACACCCTGCACTTCGTCAAAGTCAGCAAGAGCAACTGGGTCGACAAGGTCAATCAGATCGCCCGTCAAACCACTTGCAACTGGCTGATGCTGGCTGAAGTGGGCGACGCTTTCACCGCCGGTGGGCTGTTGCGCGCCTCGCTGGAACTGCAGGCCGCGCCTGACTGCCGCGCGGTGTTCGCCGATGAAGTTCAACGTGAGGCCAGTGGTGCGCTGACCCATGTCATGCGCCCGGGCTTCAACCTCGACCTGCTGCTGAGCAACCCGACGCTGATGTCCCGTCACTGGCTGGTCCGCCGCGACGTGCTGGTCGAGGCTGGCGGCTATTCCGCCGACTTTGCCCAGGCCGCCGAATTTGAACTGCTCCTGCGTATCATCGAGCAGGGCGGCATGGGCTGGCTGGCCCATCTGGACGAGCCGCTGCTGGTCACCGACGCGCAACCGCTGGAAGAGAATCCTCAGCAACGTCTGGCCCTGACCCGGCACCTGAACAATCGGGGTTTCAAGGCCCAGATCAGTCCGGCGGCACCCGGCGCCTGGCGCATCGACTACCGCCACATCCAGCGCCCGCTTGTGTCGATCCTCGTCCATGGTGTTGACGACCTGCCGGTGCTGCAGCGTTGCCTGGCGAGTGTCCTGCTGCGCACGCGCTACGCGAACTACGAAGTGCTGATCGCGGACGATCACAGCGTGTCGGCAGAACTCAGCGAATGGCTGAGCCGCCAGCAAAAAGGCCGCGTGCGCGTGATTTCCATGGATCAACCGCTGAGTCAGTCCGCGCTCATCAACGCGCTGCGCGAACAGGCCACCGGCGAATACCTGGCACTGCTCTCGGCCCATGGTGAAGTCATCAGCCCGAACTGGATCGACGCCTTGCTCAATCAGGCAATGCGTCCCGAAGTCGGCGTGGTTGGCGCCAAGCTGATCGAGCGCAACGGCACGGTCAGTCAGGCGGGTCTGATTCTCGGCATGAACGGCGGCGTGGGTTCAGCGTTCGTCGGCGAAGCGAAAGACGCAGCCGGCTACATGAGCCGTTTGCTGCTGGACCAGAATTACTCCGCGGTGTCCGACGCCTGCCTGATGGTGCGCAAGGAGATCTTCGACGCCGTCGGCGGCATGGATCAAGAGCATTTCGCCGACGCCTTCGCCGACGTGGACCTGTGCCTGAAAGTGGCCCAGGCCGGGTACCTGACGGTGTGGACGCCCCACGTGCAGTTCGTGCACTCGGGCGCATTGCCTGACGCGCCACAGACGCTGGCCGCGCTGCAAGACAAATGGTCCGGGGCGTTTGCCCACGACCTGGCGTACAACAAGAATCTGCAACTGACCGGCAAGGGCTTCACCCTCGCTCAGGCCGACGGTTCCAGTTGGGCCGAGCTGCTCGCTTAAGGCCTCCGGGTTAAAGGACTACGTCATGTTCAACGGCAAATCAGTGTTCATCTCAGGCGCGACCGGCTCGTTCGGTCGCATGTTCATCCGCACGCTGCTGGCGCGTTATCAGCCTCGGCGCGTGGTGGTGTTCTCTCGCGATGAACTCAAGCAATACGAAATGCAGCAGGAATTCAACGCCCCCTGCATGCGCTATTTCCTCGGCGATGTGCGCGATGCCGACCGCTTGCAGCAGGGTATGCGCGGCATCGATTACGTGGTCCACGCGGCGGCGCTCAAGCATGTGCCGGCGGCGGAGTACAACCCGACCGAATTCATCCGCACCAACGTCAATGGCGCGGAAAACATCATTTCGGCGGCCATCGCCAACGGCGTGAAGAAGGTCGTGGCGCTGTCGACCGACAAGGCCGCCAGCCCGATCAACCTGTACGGCGCCACCAAACTGCTGTCGGACAAACTCTTCGTCGCCGCCAACAACATCGGTGGCGAAGAACAGACGCGGTTTTCCGTAGTGCGTTACGGCAACGTGGCCGGCTCCCGCGGTTCCATCGTGCCGTTCTTCAACAAGCTGCTGGCTGGCGGTGCGGTTGAATTGCCGATTACCGACCCGCGCATGACTCGGTTCTGGATCACCCTCGACCACGGCGTGGATTTCGTCATGCAGAGCTTCGAGCGCATGCACGGCGGTGAAGTGTTCGTGCCGAAGATTCCATCGGTGCGCATCGTCGATCTGGCCCAGGCCATGGCCCCGGACCTGCCGCACAAGATCGTCGGCATTCGTCCCGGCGAGAAACTGCACGAGCTGATGGTCCCTCAGGATGACGCGCGCATGACCCTGGAATTCGACGACCACTACACCATCGTGCCGTCGATCCGCTTCAACAACGTCGACACCGACTTTGCCGTCGACGCCACCGGCGCACAGGGCAAGGCGGTTCACGACGAGTTCGAATACCGCTCCGACACTAACCCGGATTTCCTGTCGATCCGCCAGATCGGCGAGCTGCACGCTGACGTAAAGCCATGATTCCGTACGGCAGGCAGAGCGTTGATCAGGTCGATATCGACGCGGTGGTCGAGGTGCTCAAGTCGGACTGGCTGACCCAGGGGCCGACCCTCGAACGCTTCGAAGCTGTGATGGCCGAGCGGTGTGAAGCCGGTTTCGCTGTGGCCGTGTGCAACGCCACGGCGGCGCTGCACATTGCCTGTCTGGCGGCCGGACTGGGGCAGGGCGACCGGCTGTGGACCAGCCCGAATACGTTCCTGGCCTCGGCCAACTGCGGGCGCTATTGCGGCGCCGATGTGGACTTTGTCGACATCGATCCCCTGACCTGGAACCTCGACACCGACGCCCTCGCGCGCAAGCTTGAAGTGGCCGAATCCACCGGCACGCTGCCCAAAGTGCTGGTGGCGGTGGCGTTTTCCGGACAAAGCTGCGACATGCGCGCCATCACTGAACTGGCCCGGCGTTACGGTTTTGTGGTGATTGAAGACGCTTCTCACGCGGTCGGCGCGAACTATGCCGGGCGCCCGGTAGGTTGCGGCGAATTCGCGGACATGACGGTGTTCAGTTTTCATCCGGTCAAAATCGTGACCACCGGCGAAGGCGGCATGGTGCTGACCAACAGCCCCAAACTGGCCGAACGTCTGCGCCGCCTGCGCAGCCACGGCATGACCCGTGATCCGGCGCAGATGGACGAGCCAAGCCACGGCCCCTGGTATTACCAGCAAGTCGAACTGGGCTTCAATTACCGGATGACCGACATGCAGGCGGCACTCGGGCTTTCGCAGCTGAACAAGCTCGACGGTTTTCTGGCACGGCGTCGGCAGTTGGTGGCGCGTTATCACACGCTGTTGGCCGACCTGCCGCTGACCTTGCCGACCGCTCAAGCCGAGGCCGATTCCGCGTGGCACTTGTACGTCGTGCGCCTGCAGACCGACCTGATTGCGCTGAGTCATCGTCAAGTCTTCGAAGGTTTGCGCGGGGCAGGCATCGGCGTGAACGTGCATTACATCCCGGTGCATCTGCAGCCCTATTACCGCGACCTGGGTTTCAAACCGGGTGATTTTCCCGCAGCCGAGGCCTATTACGCCCAGGCCATCAGCCTGCCGCTGTACCCCGCGATGACCGACGCGCAGCAGGATTACGTCGTTGAACAGCTTCACCGTTTGCTCGGCGAAACGAGCCCGGCGGCCATTTGATGCGAGCGAACCCATGAAAGGCCCACGAGCATGAGCGCCGTCGCCATCATCCCCGCACGGGGCGGCAGCCAGCGCATCCCGCGCAAGAACATCAAGCTGTTCAACGGCGAGCCGATGATTGCCCATTCCATTCGTGCTGCGCGGGCGAGCGGGGCGTTCGATCAGGTTGTCGTCAGCACCGACGATGAGGAAATCGCTGACGTTGCCCGCCACTATGGCGCTGACGTGCCGTTCATGCGCCCGTCGGACCTGGCCGATGCCTTCACCGGCACGGCGGCGGTGATTCAGCATGCGCTTTGTACTCTGGACGCCCTTGATCAGCGCTTTGATTACGCCTGCTGCCTCTACGCCACCGCGCCGCTGTTGCAGGCGCGCTATCTGCGGCAGGGCCTGGAAGTGCTCCGGGCAGCAGCAGAAAAATCCTATGCGTTTTCAGTGTGCAGCTTCGGCTTCCCGGTGCAGCGTGCGCTGTTGATCGACAGCGACGGCAGCCTGGGCGCGATGCACCCGGAATGTCGCAGCGTGCGCTCCCAGGACCTGCCCGTCGCCTATCAGGATGCCGGCCAGTTCTATTGGGGCCGCAGCGACGCCTGGTTGCGCGGCGATACGGTGTTCTCCGAACTCAGTCTGCCGGTGATTCTGCCCCGGCATCTGGTGCAGGACATCGACAGCCCGGAAGACTGGCTGCGCGCGGAATACCTTTATGCCGCGCTCAAGGCCGGCGGAGAACTGGCGTGATGCGCGTACTGATCCGCGCCGACGCCTCGGAGATCATCGGCAGCGGCCACATCGCCCGCTGCCTGACCCTGGCCAATACGCTGCGCAATGATGGCGCCGATGTGCGCTTTGCCTGCCGCGAATTGCCGGGGCACTTGCTGCTGCGGCTGGCGGATCAGGGCTATGTCACCTATGCGCTGCCCGCACGTTATGGCGCTGAAGAAGACCAGGACATAGAGGCGGCGTTGCCATGGCAGGCGGACCTGTCGGCCTTGGCCGAAGAGATTGAGGATGAGCCTCAGTTTGACTGGCTGATCGTTGACCATTACGGGCTGGATGCGCGCTGGGAAAAGGCGGCGCGCGGTCTCGCCGATAGGGTGATGGCGATCGACGATCTGGCCAACCGGCCCCATTCGGTTGAAGTGTTGCTCGACCAGAATTACAGCGCGCAGGCGCTGGATCAGCCCTATGCCGCTTGGGTCGGGCCTGAGTGCCAGGCCTTTCTGGGGCCGCGATTTGCCTTGCTGCGCGACGAGTTTCAGTGCGAGGCGATTGCCATCAAGTCTCGGGTGGAGCGGGTGCTGGTCAATTTTGGCGGCTTCGATGCGGCCGGGCAGGTGTACGCCACGATGCTGGCGCTTCAGGGGTTCGATGACGTGCAGGTGGATTTCGTCGCCGGTCTGCACAACCCCCATTGGCAGGCGATGAGCGAGCTGGCGGCGTCCCGCCCTGAATGGCGGTTGCACACGCTGAGCGCTGATTTTTTCGCGCTGATGCAGGCCGCCGATCTGTTTATAGGCGCCGGCGGCGGCACCACCTGGGAGCGCGCGGCGCTGGGTTTGCCGACGATCTGTGTTTCGGTGGCGAACAATCAGCAGCTCAATGCGCAATTGCTGGCCGAAGCGGGGGTGCATCTGTATCTCGGGCCCCATGTGCAGCTTGAGGCCGGGCGTTTGCGTGATGCTATCGAGCAGCTTTGCGGCGATGCGGTGCTACGCCGGTCGTTCGCCGAACAATCGAGGTTGTTGGTGGATGGCCGTGGTGCCCGGCGGATCGCTGACGCCTTGGCGGCCCCGGCTAACCCAGGCAGTCCCGACACCGTAACAACGGAGCAGGGCGCATGAGCCGCTGCCCGTTCCTATTTTTATCGTTTGGCCTGGTGCCGACCGACGTCAATGCAGCGAGTGAGCAACGATGAACTCTTTCAAGATCGGTTTGCGAACCATCGGCCCCGACGCGCCGCCGTTCATCATTGCCGAGATGAGCGGCAACCATAATCAGTCGCTGGATCAGGCGCTGGGCATCGTCGAGGCTGCGGCGAAGGCGGGCGCCCACGCCCTCAAGCTGCAGACCTACACCGCCGACACCATGACCCTCGACATCGCCGAGGGCGAGTTCTTCATCAAAGACCCCAACAGCTTATGGGCCGGGACCTCGCTGTATGCGCTGTACGAACAGGCGCACACGCCCTGGGAGTGGCACGCGCCGATCTTCGCCCGGGCTAAAGAACTGGGGCTGCTGGCGTTTTCGACGCCTTTCGACGAGACCGCCGTGGACTTTCTCGAAAGCCTCGACGTGCCGGCCTATAAGATCGCCAGTTTTGAGAACACCGACATCCCGCTGATCCGTAAAGTGGCGGCCACCGGCAAACCGATGATCATTTCCACCGGAATGGCCAGCATCGCTGAGCTCGATGAAAGCGTGCGCGCGGCTCGGGCGGCGGGCTGCGAGGATCTGGTGCTGCTGAAATGCACCAGCACCTATCCGGCGACACCGGCCAACAGCCACGTGCGCACGATTCCGCACATGGCCGGGTTGTTTGGCTGCCAGGTGGGTTTGTCGGATCACACCATGGGCGTTGGCGTGTCGGTGGCGGCGGTGGCCATGGGCGCGACGGTCATCGAAAAGCACTTCACCCTGGACCGCGCCGATGGCGGGGTCGACGCCAGTTTTTCCCTGGAACCGGCGGAAATGGCCAGCCTGGTCATCGAAACCGAACGCGCCTGGCAAGGCATGGGCCACGTGCAGTACGGCGCCACCGAAGCCGAACAGAAATCCCTGCAATACCGCCGCTCGTTGTACGTGGTGCGAGACATCGCCGAGGGCGAGATCTTCAGCGCAGACAACATTCGCGCCATCCGCCCCGGCCTCGGCCTGGCGCCCAAACATATCGATGCCGTATTGGGACGCAAAGCCCTGCACGTGCTGAAACGCGGGACCGCGTTGAGTTGGGATGGGGTGGGTTAGGCGAATACGGGACCGGCCTTGGCCGCGAATTGGCTGTGAACGCGAATGTGGGACCGGCTTTAGCCGCGAATTGGATGTGAACGTAAATGTGGGACCGGCTTTAGCCGGGAAGACGGCATACGCTGCACTGCAAAATTGTCGTCGCGCACCAGGACCTCTTCCCGGCTGAAGCCGGTCCCACTAAAACAACGCGTGCAGTCAGTGATATTGGGTGTGAACGCGAATGTGGGACCGGCTTTAGCCGGGAAGACGGCATACGCTGCACCGCAAAATTGTCGTCTCGCACCCAGGCCTCTTCCCGGCTGAAGCCGGTCCCACTAAAACAACGCGTGCAGTCAGTGATATTGGATGTGAACGCGAATGTGGGACCGGCTTTAGCCGGGAAGACGGCATACGCTGCATCGCGAGATTGTCGTCGCGCACCAGGGCCTCTTCCCGGCTAAAGCCGGTCCCACTGAAGCCTCGCAGATGTTCAACCACCCGCCACAATCCCGTGACATCTTCATGTCAATTGCCTGTCTGACCGGCGTTCTCAGGTTGCGCAGCACCTGTCGGTCAGCTAAAAGCTTGTAAAACTTTTGGTGACCTGTGGGTCATAACGGGCATCTTCACTGTATCGTGTTGGCGGGCCGTGACGTCGTCGGGCTGATTCCAGAGCGATTCTGGTGTCGCTTCGCCGTGTACGTCGCCTTTTTTTCAGGCCGCAAGCCCCGGATTTTCAACGCCCCGCCTAACCGCGCCGGGTGATGTTCAGCAGTTTTTTATTGGGAAGCCATGATGATTGGCATCAAGAGCATAGCGAGTTATGTGCCCACAGCCGGCGTCGACAATTACGCCCAGGGTGCCAAATTCGGAAAGGATGAAGACTTCATCCTTGGCAAGATCGGTTCTGCTTTTCTGCCGCGTAAAGACGACGCCCAGGAAACCTCGGACCTGTGCGTCGAAGCGGTCAACCAGCTGTTCGCTAACAACCCCGCGCTGTCACGGGACGCCATCGACGCCCTGATCGTCGTCACCCAGAACGGCGACGAGGAAGGCCTGCCGCACACGGCGGCCATCGTTCAACACAAACTCGGCCTGCCGACCCATATCGCTGCGTTCGACATTTCCCTCGGCTGCTCGGGCTATGTCTATGGCATCTACGCGCTGAAAGGCTTCATGGAAGCGACCGGGTTGAAGAATGGTTTGCTGGTCACTGCCGACCCGTATTCGAAGATCGTCGACCCGGAAGACCGCAACACCACCATGCTCTTCGGCGACGCCGCCACGGCGACCTGGATGAGCGACGACGCCCCATGGCAGCTGGGCAAATCCAAGTTCGGCACCGACGGCTCGGGTGCAGAGTTCCTCAAGACCACTGATGGCGCGTTCTACATGAACGGGCGTCAAGTGTTCAACTTCGCGCTGGTCAAAGTGCCTGCGCACCTCAACGAATTGCTCGAAGACTCCGGCTTGCAATCCTCCGACGTCGATGCGTTCTGCATCCACCAGGGCAGCGCGGCCATCGTCGATGCGGTCGCCCGACGGTTCGAGGACGGCAAGTCGCCGGAGAAATTCGTCAAGGACATGCTCGAGACCGGCAACACGGTGTCGTCCAGCATTCCGCTGCTGCTGGAAAAACACGTCATGAACGCCACGTGGAAACGCATCGCGGTCAGTGGTTTCGGCGTGGGCTTGTCGTGGGGCTCGGCGATCCTTTATCGTCCCTGAAATCGCACCACCGGGCTGCCCCCAGCCTGCACAACGGCGACGCTGATGACTCAGGTCGCCGTTTTGCTTTCTGCACCTCTCACGGGACCGCCGTGCCAAACCGACAGGACTGCCGTCATGAGCGAGTATTTCCAGCGCAACCTCGCCGTGATCGAACAGCGCTGGCCCGACGTGGCCCGGCGGTTGCGCGCCGAAAACGTCGAATCCATTCCCGCGCAGCTGATCGAAGGCCGCCAATCGACCCTCAGCATTGGCGGCATTCAGCTCACCAGCCGCCATGATCGCCTCGCCGAAGCACAAACCCAGGCACAAAGCCTCCCGAACGATAGCCCCGTCGTGCATCTCTATGGCACCGCCCTCGGCGATCTGCAGCGGGTTTTACTGGGCGAACATTCTCTGCAAACGCTGCACGTCCATATCCTTAATGGCGCGCTGTTCACATTGGTGCTGCAACTGCTGGAACAGGATGACTGGCTGTCCGACCCCCGCGTGAACCTCGCGTACGCCGACGCCCGCAGCGAGATTCAACTGCCCTTCTTTGCGTTGCCGGCCGAACTGGTGCTGGCCGACGACGGCAGCGCACGGATCCGCGACCGGCTGGTCAGCGAGGTGCACGTCGGCTTCAACAACCAGGCGTTCGCCGCCGACACCCCCGACAACGCGCGCCTGCTGGAACAGGGCAGGGCGCTGCTGCAACGGGACACCGACGTCGCGTCGCTGTTCGGCACTCAGCAGGGGTGCGACGTGTTCGTCATCGCCACGGGGCCGAGTCTGCAACAGCATTTGCCGCGCCTGTTGAGCACATCAAACAGCGCCAACCGGCCGCTGATCATCTGCGTTGACACCGCTTACGTGCCGCTGCGCAACCAGGGCATCAGGCCGGACGTGGTGGTGAGCATCGACCACCGCATCACCCCGCGGCATCTGCCCACCGAAGGTTCCGCACACATCGCGCTGGTCTATGTGCCGGGCCAGGACGCCGCAATGCTGGACGCCTGGCAAGGCCCGCGCTACGTCGGCTATTCCACCAGCCCGCTGTATGCCCGGCTGCGCGAGGAAATCCCGAAAGCCACGTTGCACGTGGGCGGGAGTGTCATCCATCCGGCCGTCGATCTCGCGGTGAAAATGGGTGCCGCGCGAATCACCCTGTTCGGCGCCGACTTCGCCTTCCCCGGAGGCAAGACCCACACCGGCTGGCAGGACGGCGATCTGGGGCCAGCCCTGAGCATCGCCAAACACTGGGTGCGCGACGGTCGGGGCAACAAGGTCAAGACCCAGCTCAATTTCCGCAGCTACCTCATCGAACTGGAACGCTTCATCGCCCGCCACCCGCAGGTCACCTTCCTAAACACCAGTCGCGGCGGTGCTTTCATCACCGGTGCGGCCTTCGACCCGGAGTGGACCGCGCCATGACCCTGCCTCAACACGTTGTAGAAGAAGCCCGCGAATGCGCCAAGCTGTTTCGCCTGGGCCGGGATATCGAAGGGGCGTTGAAAATGGTCGAGCTGATTGATCGGTCGCTGCCTTTGATGGACGGGGTTTCTGCCGAGAGACAGGCTGAATGGGGGAGGGTATTGAGCGCGATTCTGGCGTGTCAGGAGCGGCAGGACTGGTTGGGGGTGGCGGATTGGCTGGAAGTCGAGTTTCTTGAGATCTGACACTTTCCTATTGATCATAAGTTAAAGAAAACTCCTACATTAGTTTCAGTAATATCTGAATTGAGTGGCCCGTACGGGCCTTTTTTTTCATTTTTTTTAATATCTATTACCTTTAATGGTTTAGCTGTTTTATTACCCTTCAATTGTCGTGATGGCGCAGCGCGCGTGAGCTTTTTGTTGTTAAAGCCACTCTGCAGTTCGTCGATAGCTGGACTGTAGGTTCTCCGGGAGAAATGGACTTCCCCGATTTTAGAGAACCCTCCGTTTCTATCAACGAGGAATTCAAAATGGCGTTAACCGTAAATACCAATATTGCGTCGCTTGCTATTCAAACCAAACTCAACCGTGCGAGCGATGCGCTGAGCACATCCATGACTCGTCTTTCTTCAGGCTTGCGCATCAATAGCGCCAGAGATGACGCTGCGGGACTCCAAATTTCAACCATGATGACGAGTGAGGTCAGAGGGCAAGCCGTCGCACTGAGAAATGCAAGTAACGGGGTTTCGATTGCTCAGGCGGCAGAGGGGGCGCTGGATCAAACAGCTAGCATTCTTATCAGGATGAAAGAGTTGGCTGTTCAAGCCCGTGATGACACTAACGGTTCAGCTCAACGCAAGGCATTGAACGATGAGTTCGCACTGATGAGCGACGAACTTACACGCCTTTCCGAAAGTACAAAACTCAATGGGCGGGCACTGCTGAACGGCTCCGCCGGCATCATGGAGCTTCAAGTAGGTACCGACACTACAGCAGCAGATCGAATCACTCTCGTGCTGAGCAGCCAGTTTGATGCCGTTTCATTAGGCGTCGCTTCAGCAACACTCGTCCTCTCCGGTGCCACGGTTGCCGATGCTCACACGAATGTGGATGCCGCCATGTCGGCCCTGGATATCGCGTTAGCTTCGGTAACTTCCACGCGGGCGGGTTTGGGCGCTGCGCAGAACAGACTCGCGTCCACAGTCTCCAATCTCCAAAGCATGAATGAGAACACCCAGGCTGCCCGTGGCCGGATTCAGGACGTCGACTTCGCCGCCGAAACCGCCGAGCTCACCAAGCAACAAACCCTCCAGCAAGCCTCCACCGCCGTCCTGGCCCAAGCCAACCAACTACCGGCAGCCGTTCTCAAACTGCTGCAATAACCCACACGCCCCTATAGATAGGGGCAACCGCAACCGGGCGCGCCGTAGGGCGCGCCCTTCTTTTGAGAACTGGTTAACAAATCGCCGGGTCAGGTTAAAGCTTATGGGGTGTGCGCCGAAACGCTGTGTATCCCCGGACAACAAACTGCGGGGGTGGCGCTCTGGTGGCAAATAAATTTGAAATAGCCCTCAAGCTCCTGGCAACCGCGACGATAAACATTACGTAGGTTCTCTAGGCCACACCCGGCGCTTGCCAGGGCCGGATAGCCGCAGCACACAACTCACGAGGAATTCATCATGGCTTTAGGCGTAAACACCAACGTAGCTTCCCTGGCTGTTCAGAAGAACCTGTCCAAAGCTTCCGATGCACTGTCGACTTCGATGACTCGTCTGTCTTCCGGTCTGAAAATCAACAGCGCTAAAGACGACGCAGCCGGCCTGCAGATCGCAACTCGCGAAACTTCGCAAATCCGCGGCCAGACTGTTGCCATCAAGAACGCCAACGACGGTATCTCGATCGCTCAGACCGCTGAAGGCGCTCTGCAAGAATCGACCAACATTCTGCAGCGTATGCGGGAACTGGCTGTTCAGTCCCGAAACGACACTAACGGCACTGCTGACCGTGCCTCGCTGAACGCCGAATACGGCCAGATGTCGGACGAACTGACACGTATCGCTGATTCGACCAACCTGAACGGCAAGAACCTGCTGGACGGTTCGGCTAGCACCGTTACTCTGCAAGTCGGCTCCAACACCGGTACTTCGAACCACATCGACCTGGTCCTGACCGGCAGCTTCACTGCATCGGCCCTGGGTGTTTCCAGCGGCAGCGGCGGCATCAGCGGCTCCGACAACGCCACTGCCCACACCAACGTTGACGCCGCTATCTCGGCAATCGACGCGGCTCTGGCAACGATCAACAGCACCCGTTCGAGCCTGGGTGCTTCGCAGAACCGTCTGACCAGCACCATCTCCAACCTGCAAAACGTTAACGAAAACGCCACTGCTGCACTGGGCCGTATTCAAGACACCGACTTCGCCGCTGAAACCGCTAACCTGACCAAACAACAGACTCTGCAACAGGCTTCCACCTCTGTTCTGGCCCAGGCTAACCAGCTGCCATCCGCTGTTCTGAAACTGCTTCAGTAATAACGGCTAGAGTTTTGGCGGGGGAGTATGCTTGCGTGCTCTCCCGCTTTTTACTTTCGAGAGGTGAGTGGACATGGACATAAGTAACAGGATGAATGTGTCTTATCCAGTGATCCAGTCGTTGCCCGCGGTGCCTGTGGTTGCTGACAAGCCAGCCGTGGCGCCTCAAGTCGTTCCTGTCCCGGCCGCTTCATCGCAGTCAGGCACATCGACAAGTAAAGACTCAGATCCGGAAAAGAAAACCGAAGAGCTGCAAGCGGCCGTCAAGCAAATGGAAAAGTTCTTTCAGTCGGTTCATCGCAACCTGGAATTCTCCATCGACGACAAGTCGGGCAAAGTGGTCGTGAAAGTGATCGCCACTGAAACCGGTGAAGTGGTGCGGCAATTGCCGTCTGCTGAGGCGTTGAAACTCGCCGACAGTCTGAAGAACGCAAACAGTCTGTTGTTCGAAGCGAAAGTTTAAATGGCATGAAACCTGAACGCAGCACTTCGGTGTGGCGTGCTCGTCAAAATGCCGACTACAACTGAAAGGAGACTCACATGGCTAGTCCTATTACTCCCGCAACCGGCCTCGGCTCGGGCCTGGAAATCGGCAAAATCGTCGATGCCTTGGTCAGCTCCGACAAGCTGGCCAAGCAGACCCAGATCACCACCCAGACCAAACTGGTCACCACCAAGATTTCCGGCATCGGCACGCTGCAAAGTGCGATGACTGCATTCCAGACCGCCCTGACCAACCTCGGCAAAACCGACACGCCTGCCTTTGCCGGCTATGCGGCAAAAGCCTCCGACGCCACCAAGCTGACCGTTACGTCCGACAACTCGGCTGTGCCCGGTACTTACAGCATTGACGTCAAAAACCTCGCCACGAGTTCCAGTGTCGCGAGCGCTTCTTTCTCCGGCGGGTCAGCCAGTGCTATTCCGAGTGGCGATTTGACCCTCACTCAAAATGGCATTGACACCAAGATCACCATTCCGACCGGCGCGACCCTGGCGTCGGTCGCCAAACAGATCAACGCGCAAAGCTCGACGTCGAACATCAGCGCCAACATCATCACCGATGACAATGGGTCACGCCTGGTGTTCAGCTCGACAGTGACCGGTAAAGGCACGGACATTACGGCGTCCAGCACGACTTCCAGTGAATTCAACATTGTTGCCGGCGCTGCGCTCGACCCGAAGAGCACCACCAGCGCGGGCTATATCGGTAAGCAAGCGCTCGACGCCAGTCTAACTGTCAACGGTCTGAGCATCACCAGTGCCAGTAACACCATCGACAAGAGCCTCGGCGGCGTGTCCATGACACTGGTGGGGGGAACGGGTGCTTCGACTGTCACGGTTGCGGCGAACAACGATGGCCTCAAGGCCTCGCTGCAAACCTTCATCGACGCCTATAACACCGTCGTCAAAGCAGTGAGCACTGTCACCAAAGCGACGGTAAGCGACACCCCGGACAAAACCACCGGCGCAACCGTGACCGCTGCAGCGTTGACCGGCGATGCGATGCCGCGCTCGATTCTTTCGGCGATCCGCGATCAGTTGGTGACGACCGGTGCACCAGGCGGAATTTCCGTGCTCTCTCAGCTGGGCATCACCACCGGTCAATCCGACGGTACGCTCAGCCTCGATGCCACCAAGTTTACCGCCGCGATGAACCAGGGCCTGGCGGGCGACGTGCAGCAACTGTTCAGCGGCACGGACAGCACCAACGGCTTGCTCTCGCGGATGAAGGCTGCCATCACGCCTTACACCCAGACCGGCGGTATTTTCGACACGCGCACCACCAGCCTCAACAAGCAGCAGACCGACCTAACCAGCCAACAGGCCGCGCTCGACCTGCGTGTCACCACGCTGACCGCGACCCTGAACGCCAAATACAACGCGATGGACTTGCTGGTGGGGCAGTTGAAAGCGTCCGCCACGAGCATCACCTCGTTCTTCGACTCGCTCAATGCGCAGAAAAACGCGTAAACGTTGGCGCGCTGAAAATGACCCGGCCCCCAGTGCCGGGTTTTTGGCATCTGGCCTTAAAGTTTTCTCAGGCCGTGTCGATACCCTCACTATAGAAACTTCGTTGCGCGAGGTAAGACAATGAACCGTATGGCAGCCCTTCGGCAGTATCAGAAGGTCAACTCACAAGCCCAGACCGCCGTGGCCACGCCACACCGTCTGGTGCAGATGCTGATGGAAGCAGGCCTGGACCGTATTGCCCAGGCCAAGGGCGCCATCGAGCGTAAGGACATCCCCGCCAAAGGGCTGTTGATCGGCAAGGCGATTGAAATCATCGGCGGCCTGCGTGAAGGTCTGGACATGGAAAAACAGGCTGCAGCCCTGGCCCACGTCGACAACCTGTACGTCTACCTGATGAAGCGTCTGGCGGAAGCGAACATCAAATCCGATCCAAATATCCTTGATGAAGTCAGCGGCCTGCTGACCACGGTCAAGGAAGGCTGGGACGGGATCGGCGACCAGCAACCCGTGCTCTGAAGGAGAAACCCATGAGCGTTGCACTCAAGCGAATCGAAGAAACCCGTGAAGCCTTGGTCGATGCCCTCGAGCAGCGAGACTGGGAGGCAATCGGCCAGCTCGATATGGCCTGCCGGGCCTGCGTCGATGAAGTCATCAGCCAGGCGAGCAACGATGAGCCTGAGTTGCGAACAAATCTGGAAGAGCTGCTAGGCGTCTACCGCAAGCTTATTGACGTCGCTGTGGGCGAACGTCAAGCGATCGTCGACGAAATGTCTCAGATCCAGCGAGCGAAAAGCGCGGCAAAGGTTTACCATCTGTTCGGTTGACACTTGGTCCATAGCCAAAATATGTACGCCATAAATTTGACTGTGTACGGTTTTTTGACTTAACTAGTGAAGTTCACTAATTTCGGTGATTGACACGTCTCAACGGACGAAACGAAAGCCAAGCTTGCCCGTGACCGGGCATCGAGTTGACTAGGGAAGTTGCTATTGCATGTGGCGTGAAATCAAAATCCTGCTGATCGATGACGATAGCCAGCGCCGCCGCGACATGGCGGTGATCCTGAATTTTCTGGGTGATGAGAACCTGTCCTGCTCCAGCACAGACTGGCAGCAAGTCGTGGGCTCGTTGACCTCCACCCGAGAAGTGCTTTGCGTGCTGGTCGGCAGCGTGAACGCCCCGGGCAGCCTTCAAGGCCTGCTCAAAACCGTGGCCGCGTGGGACGAGTTTCTCCCGGTCCTGCTGATGGGCGAGAACTCCTCGGGCGAACTGGCGGACGATCTGCGTCGCCGGGTCCTCTCCACCGTCGAGATGCCGCCCAGCTACAGCAAACTGCTGGACTCCCTGCACCGTGCCCAGGTCTATCGCGAGATGTACGACCAGGCCCGTGAACGTGGGCGTCAGCGCGAACCCAATCTTTTCCGCAGCCTCGTCGGCACCAGCCGTGCGATTCAGCACGTCCGTCAGATGATGCAGCAGGTCGCCGATACCGACGCCAGCGTGCTGATTCTCGGTGAATCCGGCACCGGCAAGGAAGTCGTCGCCCGTAACCTGCATTACCATTCCAAGCGCCGCGATGCGCCGTTCGTGCCGGTCAACTGCGGCGCGATTCCGGCCGAGTTGCTCGAAAGCGAATTGTTCGGCCACGAGAAAGGCGCCTTTACCGGCGCCATCACCAGCCGCGCAGGGCGCTTTGAACTGGCCAACGGCGGCACGCTGTTTCTCGATGAAATCGGCGACATGCCGCTGCCGATGCAGGTCAAGCTTCTGCGCGTCCTGCAGGAACGCACCTTCGAACGCGTAGGCAGCAACAAGACCCAGAGCGTTGACGTGCGCATCATTGCCGCGACGCACAAAAATCTTGAAGACATGATCGTGATCGGCAGTTTCCGCGAGGATCTCTACTACCGTCTCAACGTGTTCCCGATCGAAATGGCACCGTTGCGTGAGCGTGTGGAAGACATTCCGCTGCTCATGAACGAGCTGATCTCGCGCATGGAACACGAGAAGCGCGGGTCGATCCGCTTCAACTCCGCCGCCATCATGTCCCTGTGCCGTCACGCCTGGCCGGGCAACGTTCGCGAACTCGCCAACCTCGTCGAGCGCATGGCGATCATGCACCCGTACGGTGTCATCGGCGTCTCCGAGCTGCCGAAGAAATTCCGTTACGTCGACGACGAAGACGAGCAACTGGTCGACAGCCTGCGCAGCGATCTCGAAGAGCGCGTGGCTATCAACGGTCATGCGCCGAACTTCGCCAGCAGTGCGTTGCTGCCGCCTGAAGGTCTGGACTTGAAGGACTACCTCGGGGGGCTGGAGCAGGGCTTGATTCAGCAGGCGCTGGATGATGCGAACGGGATCGTGGCACGCGCCGCCGAACGTCTGCGCATCCGCCGCACCACGCTGGTGGAGAAAATGCGCAAGTACGGTATGAGCCGCCGTGAAGGCGACGAGCAGGTCGAAGACTGACTGTCGATTGACGCGTCAAAAATAAACCGCTGATTTTTCAGCGGTTTTTTTTCGGCACGAGGATTGCTATGTCTCTTGGAACATACCGTTTACTGACGGTTCGCTACCCGAGAGATCAACTATGCCCCAGGCCGCTCAGATGTCTTCCGAACCCGGTTCAGCCATTGGTTCGTTAGTGCAGCAGTCCCCGGAAGTGGCGAGCAGGCAAGGCCTTGAACAGGCCTTCGCGCTGTTCAGCCAGATGTCGACTCAGCTGACCGATTCCTACGGCCTGCTGGAAGCACGGGTCACCGAGCTCAAGGGCGAGCTGGCCGTGGTCAGCGCTCAGCGCATGCAGGAACTGGCGGAGAAAGAACGCCTGGCGAACCGCCTTCAGAACCTGCTTGATCTGCTGCCCGGCGGCGTCATCGTTATCGACGGCACCGGCATGGTCCGCGAGGCCAATCCCGCTGCGCTGGATCTGCTGGGCGAGCCGTTGATCGGCATGCTCTGGCGCCACGTCATCGCCCGTTGCTTTGCGCCGCGCGAAGACGATGGCCACGAAATCTCCCTTAAGGACGGGCGCCGACTTTCCATTGCCACCCGTTCCCTGGACGCCGAGCCAGGACAACTGGTGCTGCTCAACGACCTGACCGAAACCCGTCATCTGCAAAGTCAGTTGGCACGTCACGAGCGCTTGTCGTCCCTGGGTCGCATGGTCGCGTCACTGGCCCATCAGATCCGTACGCCGCTGTCCGCCGCCATGATTTACGCCAGCCATCTGGCCGAACAGGCGCTGAACGTCGAGACCCAGCAGCGCTTCGCCGGACGACTCAAGGAGCGCCTGCACGAGCTTGAGCATCAGGTCCGCGACATGCTGGTGTTTGCCCGTGGCGAACTGCCGCTGACCGATCGGGTGACGCCGGCCGCGCTGGTCGCCGCCCTCGAATCCGCCGCCCAGACTCACGTGCGTGACGTGGCCGTGCGCTGGCAGTGCGACAGCCCGACGGGCGAATTGCTGTGCAACCGCGACACACTGGTCGGCGCGTTGCTCAACCTTATTGAAAACGCCGTCCAGGCCAGTGCCGGGCAGAGTAACGAGCGGCGCCGCATCAAGATCCATGCGTATAACCGTGGCAACACATTGCGTCTGTGTATCAGCGACAGTGGCAGCGGCATCGAGCCGGCGGCCCTGGCCCGCATCGGAGAGCCCTTCTTCACCACCAAAACCACCGGCACCGGTCTCGGCCTGGCCGTTGTCACCGCTGTGGCGCGGGCGCATCAGGGGCGTGTCGACTTCCGCTCGCGTCCGGGCCGTGGCACCTGCGCCATCGTCTCGTTGCCGCTGATTCCGGGGGCTGGCAATCCGGCTTGCAATGGAAGTGAGGCGGGCCCGTTGGCGATTTCTTCGGGTGAGCGCTCATGACCATTAACGTGCTGCTGGTTGAGGATGACCCTTCTTTGCGTGAAGCGCTGGGCGAAACCCTAGCGCTGGCCGGCCATGCCTATCAGGCGGTCGGTTCGGCGGAAGAGGCGCTGATTGCCGCTGCGGATTCGTCGTTCAGCCTGGTGGTCAGTGACGTCAATATGCCCGGCATGGACGGTCACCAGCTGCTCGGCCAGTTGCGCAGCCGCTACCCGCAGCTGCCGGTGCTCCTGATGACCGCCCATGGCACGGTCGACCGCGCCGTTGAGGCGATGCGTCAGGGCGCTGCCGATTACATGGTCAAGCCTTTTGAACCCAAGGCATTGATGGCCCTGGTGGCTCGCCATGCATTGGGTCGTCTCGGGCCGGCCGATGGCGAGGGTCCGATTGCGGTCGAACCTGCCAGCGTGCAGTTGCTCAGTCTCGCCAGCCGCGTGGCCAAGAGTGATTCGACGGTGTTGATTTCAGGCGAGTCCGGCACGGGTAAAGAAGTCTTGGCGCGTTTCATCCATGAGCAATCGCCCCGTGCCGGCAAGCCGTTTATCGCGATCAACTGCGCGGCTATTCCGGACAACATGCTCGAAGCCACCCTGTTCGGTCACGAGAAGGGTTCGTTCACCGGTGCAATTGCCTCCCAGGCTGGCAAGTTCGAGCAGGCCGAAGGCGGCACCATTCTGCTGGACGAGATTTCCGAAATGCCCATGGGCCTGCAGGCCAAGCTGTTGCGTGTGTTGCAGGAGCGGGAAGTGGAGCGGGTCGGTGCGCGCAAGCCTATCGAACTGGACATCCGTGTACTGGCGACCACCAACCGCGATCTGGCCGGCGAAGTGGCCGCTGGGCGCTTCCGCGAAGACCTGTTTTATCGTCTTTCGGTGTTCCCGCTCGCGTGGCAATCCTTGCGCCAGCGTCCCGCCGACATTCTGCCGCTGGCCGAGCGTCTGCTGGCCAAACACGTCAATAAAATGAAGCATGCCCCGGTGCGGCTGTCGGCCGAGGCGCAGAAGTGCCTGGTCAGCTACCCCTGGCCGGGCAATGTCCGCGAACTGGACAACGCGGTGCAGCGGGCGCTGATTCTGCAGCAGGGCGGGGTGATTCAGGCGGAGGATTTCTGCCTGACCGGTCCGGTGACGTTCGCCGCCGCGCCGACGCCTCAGGTGTCGGCAGTCGCGACTGGCGCCATGGAAACGTCGCCTGATACGAACGGCGGGGAAGGGGCTGGTGCCCTGGGTGAAGACCTGCGCCGCCGTGAGTTTCAGATGATCATCGACACCCTTCGCGCCGAACGCGGCCGTCGCAAAGAGGCCGCCGAACGCCTCGGTATCAGCCCGCGTACGTTGCGCTACAAGCTGGCGCAGATGCGTGATGCGGGCATGGATGTCGAAGGGTTTCTGTTTGCCTCCTGAACCTGCCTGAAAAGACCTGTGGGAGCCGGCTTGCTGGCGAATGCCGAGTGTCAGACGCATCATTTTTACCTGACCCGTCGCCTTCGCCAGCCAGCCGGCTCCTGCGTTTATATGGCTGTCTAAATACCCGTCCGAACACTTTCATCAAACGTGGCATATTGCCGCTATTGGTCTGGCACCCTTGTTGCTAATGCTTAGGTAACCGCTGAATCCGTGTCAAAAATTTGCGGCCCTTTTGAGAGAAACGTCATGACCCAAGGTGTTGAATTTAATCGCTTGATGTTGGACATGCGCTCCATGCAAATGGACGCCATGGCTCAGCCCAAGGCAATCGCAGCGCCAGAACAGGCCGGTGCGAGCAGTTTCGCTGACATGCTCGGCATGGCAGTGAACAAGGTCAACGACACCCAGCAGGCGTCGAATCAGCTGTCGACCGCGTTCGAGATGGGCAAGAGCGGCGTGGACCTCACCGACGTGATGATCTCCTCGCAGAAAGCCAGCGTGTCGTTTCAAGCGCTGACCCAGGTACGCAACAAGCTGGTTCAGGCGTACCAAGACATCATGCAAATGCCGGTTTGAGGACGATTTAAGTCATGGCCGAAGCCGTCGTCGATAACGTACCCGCCAAAACGGGTGCGCCAGGAAGCAAGCCGCCAATGTTCGGGCTGGCCTTCCTGCAAAATCTCTCCGAGATGACCATGCTGCGTCAGGTCGGCCTGATGGTGGGCCTGGCTGCCAGCGTGGCGATTGGTTTTGCCGTCGTGCTTTGGTCGCAACAGCCGGATTACAAGCCGCTCTATGGCAGCCTGTCGGGCGTCGACACCAAGCAGGTGATGGACACGTTGGCCCAGGCCGACATTCCCTACACCGTCGAGCCTAATTCCGGCGCGCTGCTGGTGAAGTCCGATGACCTGTCCCGCGCCCGCATCAAGTTGGCCGGTGCCGGCATCGCGCAGACCGACGGCAACGTCGGTTTTGAAATCCTCGACAAGGATCAAGGTCTGGGCACCAGCCAGTTCATGGAGGCCACTCGCTACCGTCGTGGCCTGGAAGGCGAACTGGCGCGGACCATCTCCAGCCTCAACAACGTCAAGGGCGCCCGCGTTCACCTGGCGATTCCGAAGAGTTCGGTGTTCGTGCGTGATGATCGCAAGCCAAGCGCTTCGATTCTGGTTGAGCTGTATGCCGGTCGTTCGCTGGAGCCGGGTCAGGTGCTGGCGATCATGAACCTGGTCGCCACCAGCGTTCCTGAACTGAGCAAGTCGCAGATATCTGTCGTCGATCAGAAGGGTAACCTGCTGTCCGATCAGGCCGAGAACTCCGAGCTGTCCATGGCCGGAAAGCAATTCGACTACACCCGCCGCATGGAAAGCATGCTGACCCAGCGTGTGCAGAACATTCTGCAGCCGGTGCTTGGCAATGACCGTTACAAGGCAGAAGTGTCGGCAGACGTTGATTTCAGCGCCGTCGAGTCCACCGCCGAAAGCTTCAACCCGGACCAGCCTGCCTTGCGTAGCGAGCAGACGGTCAACGAACAACGCTCCAGCAGCAGCGGTTCAGGGGGCGTACCCGGTGCACTGAGCAACCAGCCGCCAGGTCCGGCGACTGCGCCACAGAACGCCGCAGCCGGTGCTGCCGGTGCCGCAGGCGCCATTGCACCGGGCCAACCGCTGCTGGACGCCAACGGTCAACAGATCATGGACCCGGCCACCGGTCAGCCGATGCTGGCGCCGTACCCGGCCGACAAGCGTAACCAGTCGACCAAGAACTTCGAGCTCGACCGTTCCATCAGCCACACCAAGCAGCAGCAGGGCAAGGTCAATCGCCTCTCGGTTGCGGTGGTGGTCGATGATCAGGTCAAGGTCAACCCGGCCAACGGCGAGACGACAATGGTCCCGTGGACCGCCGATCAACTGGCGCGCTTCACCCGTCTGGTGCAGGACGCCGTCGGCTTCGATGCCAGCCGTGGCGATAGCGTCAGCGTGATCAACGTGCCGTTCTCCACCGATCGCGGCGAAGTCATCCCCGACATTCCGTTCTACTCGCAGTCGTGGTTCTGGGACATCGTCAAACAGGCCATGGGCGTGCTCTTCATCCTGGTGCTGGTGTTCGGTGTGCTGCGTCCGGTGCTCAAGGGCATCACCAACCCGCAAGGCAAGCGCCTGGAGGGCGACTCCGAGCTGGGCGGCATGGTCGGGATGGACGGTGAATTGTCAAACGACCGCGTCAGTCTGGGCGGTCCGCAAAGTATTCTGTTGCCGAGCCCTACCGAGGGTTATGACGCACAGCTCAACGCAATCAAGAGCCTTGTGGCCGAGGACCCGGCGCGTGTAGCCCAGGTCGTCAAAGAGTGGATCAACGCTGATGAGTGATAGAGCCGCTGCGCTTAAATTGACCCGCGTGGATAAGGCCGCGATTCTGCTCCTTACCCTGGGTGAGACGGACGCCGCGCAGGTCTTGCGCCACATGGGCCCGAAAGAGGTCCAGCGGGTTGGCGTGGCCATGGCGCAAATGCGCAATGTGCACCGCGAGCAGGTCGAGCAGGTGATGAGCGAATTCGTCGACGTGGTCGGCGATCAGACCGGTGTCGGCATCGGCTCGGACGGCTACATCCGCAAGATGCTCACCCAGGCACTGGGCGAGGACAAGGCCAACGGCCTGATCGACCGGATCCTGCTGGGCGGCAACACCAGCGGTCTCGACAGCCTCAAGTGGATGGAACCGCGCGCGGTGGCCGACGTCATCCGTTTCGAGCACCCGCAGATTCAAGCGATCGTCGTCGCCTACCTGGACGCCGATCAGGCCGGTGAAGTGCTCAGCCATTTCGACCACAAAGTGCGCCTGGACATCATCCTGCGCGTGTCGTCGTTGAACACCGTGCAACCGGCGGCGCTGAAAGAATTGAACCAGATCCTCGAGAAGCAGTTCTCGGGCAACGCCAACACGTCGCGTACCACCCTGGGTGGTATCAAGCGTGCGGCGGATATCATGAACTTCCTCGACAGCTCGATCGAAGGCCAGCTCATGGATTCGATCCGCGAAGTGGACGAAGACCTGTCGACACAGATCGAAGACCTCATGTTTGTCTTCAACAACCTGTCCGACGTCGACGACCGGGGTATTCAGGCCTTGCTGCGCGAAGTGTCCTCCGATGTGCTGGTACTGGCACTGAAGGGCTCGGACGACGCCATCAAGGAAAAGATTTTCAAGAACATGTCCAAACGTGCCGCCGAACTGCTGCGCGACGACCTGGAAGCCAAAGGCCCGGTTCGCGTCAGCGACGTGGAAGGCGCCCAGAAAGAAATTCTCACCATTGCCCGTCGTATGGCGGAGGCCGGGGAGATCGTTCTTGGCGGCAAAGGTGGCGAGGAAATGATTTAAGCGTAGGTGTCGTTGATGTCCAGCTCCGATAAAGCACCACCCAGTGAGCTCATCCGCGCACAGGATTTGCGCGGGATCGACGTCTGGGCCTTGCCCAGCTTCGACCCGCACGTGGAAGCACCCGAGCCGGAACCGGTGGTTGAGGAAGCCGAGCTCGCCGAAAGCGAAGAAGTGCCGCTGGAAGAAGTCCAGCCGATGACCCTGGAAGAGTTGGAAAGCATCCGTCAGGACGCCTACAACGAGGGGTTCGCCATCGGTGAGAAAGAGGGCTTCCACAGCACCCAGCTCAAGGTTCGTCAGGAAGCGGAAGTGGCTCTGGCGGCCAAGCTCGACAGCATGGAAGTGCTGATGGGGCATCTGTTCGAACCCATCGCCGACCAGGACGCGCAGATCGAGAAATCGATGGTGTCACTGGTCGAGCATGTGGTCCGCCAGGTCATCCAGCGCGAACTGAAAACCGACTCCAGCCAGATTGGCACGGTGCTGCGCGAAGCGTTGCGGCTGCTGCCAATGGGCGCGGCCAACGTGCGTATTCTGGTCAATCCCCAGGACTTCGCGCTGGTCAAAGCCATGCGTGAGCGTCACGAAGAGACCTGGCGCATCCTTGAAGACGACGCCCTGCAGCCGGGCGGCTGCCGGGTCGAGAGCGAGCACAGCCGCATCGACGCCTCCGTCGAGGCGCGGATCAGTCAGGCCCTTGGCAAAATGTTCGATCAGCTGCACGAGCAGGCCCTGCACCCGGCGCCGCCCGATGTGACCATTGAGCTGGAAGAGGCGCTCCAGAGCGCCGAGAAAACCACTTACCCGCTGGGTGCTGTCGATGCGCCTTGAACGTACCAGTTTCGCCAAGCGCCTGAGCACGTACCCCGAAGCGATCGCCCTGCCTGTACAGCCGATCGTCGAAGGGCGACTGCTGCGCATGGTAGGCCTGACCCTCGAAGCCGAGGGCCTTCGCGCCGCCATGGGCAGCCGCTGCATGGTGATCAACGACGGCAGCCATCAACCGGTCGAAGTCGAAGCCGAGGTCATGGGCTTTTCCGGTGGCAAGGTGTTCCTGATGCCGGTGGGCAGCGTTTCCGGGATTGCACCCGGCGCTCGCGTCGTGCCGCTGCCGGACACCGGCCGTCTGCCCATGGGCATGACCATGCTTGGTCGCGTCCTCGACGGCGCCGGTCGCCCCCTCGACGGCAAGGGCGGCATGAAAGCCGAGGACTGGGTGCCAATGGACGGCCCGACCATCAACCCGCTCAAGCGCAACCCCATCAGCCAGCCGCTTGACGTGGGCATTCGTTGCATCAACGGTTTGTTGACGGTGGGGCGCGGTCAGCGTCTGGGCCTGTTCGCCGGTACCGGCGTGGGCAAGAGCGTGCTGCTGGGTATGATGACCCGCTTCACCGAGGCCGACATCATCGTCGTCGGGCTGATCGGCGAACGGGGTCGCGAGGTGAAGGAATTCATCGAGCACAGCCTGGGCGAGGAGGGCCTCAAGCGCTCTGTCGTCGTGGCGTCTCCGGCGGATGATGCGCCGTTGATGCGTCTGCGCGCCGCGATGTATTGCACGCGCATCGCTGAGTATTTTCGCGACAAGGGCAAGAACGTTCTGTTGCTGATGGATTCGCTGACCCGTTTCGCCCAGGCCCAGCGGGAAATCGCCCTGGCCATCGGCGAGCCCCCTGCGACCAAGGGTTATCCGCCTTCGGTGTTTGCGAAGCTGCCCAAGCTGGTGGAGCGCGCCGGTAACGCCGAGGCGGGCGGTGGCTCGATCACGGCGTTCTACACGGTATTGTCCGAAGGCGACGACCAGCAGGACCCGATCGCCGACTCGGCCCGGGGCGTGCTCGACGGCCACATCGTGCTGTCGCGGCGACTGGCCGAAGAAGGCCATTACCCGGCCATCGATATCGAAGCGTCGATCAGCCGGGTGATGCCGTCGGTGGTCGATCCACAGCACATGGTGCAGGCGCAGTATTTCAAGCAGTTGTGGTCGCGTTATCAGCAGAGCCGCGATCTGATCAGTGTCGGTGCGTACGTGGCCGGCGGCGATCGCGAGACTGACCTGGCGATTTCGCTGCAGCCGCAGTTGGTGAAGTATTTGCGCCAGGGCTTGCAGGAGAACGAGAGCATGCAGAGCAGCGAGGAGCAGTTGGCGAAGATTTTCAATCCTCAGGCCGGCGGTTAATCGGCCATGGCACTCAGTCGTGCAGGCCGTCTGGCGCCGGTGGTCGAGATGGCCGAGAAGGTCGAGAAGGCCGCCGTGCAGCGCCTGGGGCATTTTCAGGGTCAGGTGCGGCTGGCGGAAACCAAGCTGGGTGAGCTGGATAAATTTCGCTCCGATTATCAGCAGCAGTGGATCGACAAGGGCGCCCATGGTGTGTCGGGTCAGTGGTTGATGAATTATCAGCGCTTTCTCAATCAGTTGGAGACGGCGGTGGCCCAGCAGCGTCAGAGTCTGGCGTGGCATCAGAATAATTTGAACAAGGCGCGCGGCGAGTGGCAGAAGGCGTATGCGCGGGTGGAGGGGCTGCGCAAGCTGGTGCAGCGGTATATCGATGAGGCGCGTGCGCTGGAAGATAAACGCGAGCAGAAATTGCTGGATGAGTTGGTCCAGCGACTCCCTAGGACGGAACAGTTTTAAGGGCATCTGCCTGGGGGCAGATTGTTTCGCCTTCGGCGAGTTACTTTTAAAAAGCACTAAAAGTAACCAAAAGTGCCTGCTCCTGGTTTGGCCCTCCTGCGTCGGGTTCCCTCACTCCGGTCTTGCTCCGTGGGCCCGCGCCGAACGGACATCCATGTCCTGACGGCGCTCTCGCCGCATCCATGCGGCTCGGCCCACTGCGCAAAACCTGCGCTCGGCCTGCACCCAAGTCGCGTTTTGTGGTGTCTGGACTTTTTGCGCAGGAAGGGCAAAAGCGACGGCAACGGCAACGGCGAGGGCGATGACATAGTGGGACCGGCTTTAGCCGGGAAGGCGTCGGGAGGCACGCTGCAAAATTGATGGCGGCCAGACTGGCCTCTTCCCGGCTAAAGCCGGTCCCACAAAGGGATCACATGCATCCCGTGGGATTGGCTGTGGCTCTGACCGTAGGACCGGCTTCGCTGATCGTTCCGACGCTCTGCGTGGGAATGCCGCCCAGAACGCTCCGCGTTCCGCAGTCGCCGCAAATTTCGACCCCTGCGCCAGATGACGCAGAGCGTCAGGGGATGCATTCCCACGCGGAGCGTGGGAACGATCAACAAAGCACCGCGTACACCCTGTAGGACCGGCTTTAGCCGGGAAGCTGTTGATCTGCTCTTGATTTTCGTACACAAAAATCCCAAGCACCGCCAATCGCGACTTGGGTGCAGGCCGAACGCAGACGACGCGGAGTGGGTCGAGCGGCATGGATGCCGCGAGAGCGCCGTCAGGACATGGATGTCCGTTCGGCGCGGGCCCACGGAGCGTCGTCGGAGTGAGGGAACCCGACGAAGTCGGGCCAAACCAGGAGCAGGCACCCTTGGTTACTTGGGGTGCTTTTCCAAGTAACTCGCCGAAGGCGAAACAGTCTGCCCCCAGGCAGACGCTCTTGATCCTAAAAGCCAAGTAAAAGCTAACGATTTGCCACGCCTCACAAGGGCTGCTAAAACTCAAGCGTCTGGCGCTGTTTCATACAAGGAATTTGCCAATGTCAGTAACCTCCGAACGCTCCGCCGATGGCCAAGAACTGACCATCACCATCAAGGGACGCTTCGATTTTTCGACGCACCAGGAATTCCGGAGCGCCTACGAACCCAAAGAAAAACAGGCCAGCCGCTACAAGGTCGACCTGAAAGACACCCACTACCTCGACAGCTCCGCGCTGGGCATGCTCCTGCTGCTGCGTGACCACGCCGGCGGCGAAAGAGCCGACATCCAGCTGGTTAACTGCAACAACGACGTGAAGAAAATTCTGGATATCTCCAACTTCTCCAAACTCTTCAACATCGTCAAAACCGCCTGATGATGCCGTCTGCCTCCGATCGCCTGACGGTCCTCATCGCCGATGACAACGTCAGCGACCGGATGCTCCTGTCCGCCATCGTCAGTCGCCAGGGCCACGACGTTCTGACCGCCAGCGACGGCGCCGAAGCCGTTGGTCTATTCGAGCGTCGACGGCCGCAACTGGTCCTGATGGACGCCATGATGCCGGTCATGGACGGTTTCGAAGCCGCCCGCCAGATCAAGACGCTCGCGGGCGACGCGCTGGTGCCGATCATCTTCCTGACGTCGCTGACCGAAGGCGAAGACCTCGCCCGTTGCCTCGACGCCGGCGGCGACGACTTCGTCGCCAAGCCCTACAACCAAGTGGTGCTGGCCGCAAAGATCAACGCCATGAACCGACTTCGCGTGTTGCAGGAAACCGTCCTGCATCAGCGAGACCTGATCACCCGTCACCATAAATACCTGCTTAACGAACAGCGCGTGGCCAAGGCGGTGTTTGATCAGATCGCCCACTCCGGATGCCTGAGCTCGCGCAACATCCGGTACCTGCAGTCGCCCTACGCGCTGTTCAACGGTGACCTGCTGCTGGCGGCGTGGTCGCCCTCCGGCAACATGCACCTGCTGCTCGGGGATTTCACCGGTCATGGTCTGCCGGCGGCGGTGGGCGCGATGCCGCTGGCCGAAGTGTTCTACGGCATGACCGCCAAGGGATACGGTTTGCCCGAAACCCTGCGGGAGATGAACGCCAAGCTCAAACGCATCCTGCCGGTCGACATGTTCTGCTGCGCCGCGCTGCTGTGCCTGAACTTCAAGCAGCAACTGGTCGAGGTCTGGAACGGCGGCCTGCCGGATGGTTACCTGCTACATGGCGACGGCCGGCCGCATACGCCGCTGATTTCTTCAAACGTGCCCCTCGGTGTGTTGAGCGCCGGCAGCTTTGACGACAACACCCAGGTGTACCCCTTCGGGCCGGGGGATCGGGTGTTTCTGCTGTCCGATGGCGTGGTCGACAGCACCGGCCAGGACGGCGAACTGTTCGGCGCCCGGCGTTTGCAGAATGTGCTGGTGAGCAACCGCAACCCGGCGCTGTTGATCGAAGAAGTGCAGTGGGCCCTGGCGCGCTTTCGCGGCCAGGCGCGGGATGACGTGAGCATGGTCGAAGTGGCATTCACCGAGCCTGACTTGCTCGGCCCGCCCTCGGTCATTTACACCGACAGCGGCGATTCGAGTCCGCTGGATTGGTCCGCTTCGTTCGAATACCGCGCGGCAACCCTCAAGCGATTCAACCCGCTGCCGTATCTGTTGCAACTGGTGCAAGAGGTGCATGGCTTGCGCATGCAGAGCAGCGAGCTGTATACCGTGCTGTCGGAGTTGTACAGCAATGCGCTGGAGCATGGTGTGCTCGGGCTCGACTCGGCGCTGAAACGCGACGCCGCAGGTTTTGGGCTTTACTATCAGCAACGCGCCGAACGCCTCGATCGTCTGGAAGACGGTTTTATTCGCATCGATTTCCAGGTCGTCCCGAACGGCGAGGGCGGTCGCCTGACGGTGCGGGTGCAGGACAGCGGTGCAGGTTTCGACTCCGATCGCGTGCTGGCGCTGCCGCCTGCGGTCACCCAATTGTCCGGGCGCGGCCTTGCGCTGGTCCGGCAACTCAGCGACCGCTGTCAGTGGTCCGATGATGGCCGGACGGCCAGCGTGGAATTTGCCTGGGAGGGTCTGGCATAATCCGCGCGTCTTGATCAAGGAGTGAACAAGTGTCGAATAATCCTGTGGACTTCAACGTGCTCAGCACGCTGCGTGACGTGATGGAATCTGAATACCCGGCGCTGTTGCAGGTGTTCATTTCCGATTCCGTCAGCCGGGTCAACGACATGAGCCTGTTGTTGCGTGACCCTTCCTTTACGACGTCCTCTATCGCCTCGCTGCAACGCCTGGGCCTGATGGCCCACAGCTTTAAAGGCAGCACCGGCAACATGGGCGCCACGCACTTGTCCGAGCTCTGCCTGCAACTGGAAGAACAAGGGCGCGGGTTAGTGACCGCGGACGACGCGCGGATAAGGCTACTGGTGTCCGAGATCAAGGAGGAATTCTGCGCCGTCAGGAAGGTTTTCGAAGACGAGCTGCAGCTCTGCACTGCCAGTCACTGAGCCGGGTGTCCCAACCCGGCTTTCAACTTGATATTCGCCTTTAATCCAGCCAGTCGTCGCACTTGGCCCGTCATTTGCTTTGTCTCTCTGTAATTGTGCTCTTGCGGAGATTCACATGGCCCTCGCCAACAACCCATTACTGACGGCTTTGACAGCGGCCAAAGTCCAGAAAGCCGGGAATACCTCGGCGGCAAAGGCGCCGGACCCCGTCAAGCACAACACTTCCAGCTTCTCTGACGTCTTCGCCAGGCAGACGCCGCTCAAGTCCAACAGTGCTGACAACCCGGCGCCAAAGCCGGCAAGCGCCAAGAGTTCGGCAGCGGACGACAAGCCCGCCGCCAGCCATACGTCTGCCGCCGATGACAAGACCGTTGCCGATAACGGCAATGGCTTGCCTGCCAAACCGGTGAACGGCAAAACGGACGACGATGCGGGCGCTGGCAAGAGTCAGGCTGACGACAAGGATGACGCCGCCGACACGGGTCAGGACCCGACGGTGGCGGATGCAGCTGCGGTCGATCCCACGCAGGCCCCGACCCTGGCCGTCACGCCGCCGGTTCAAGAGCCCTTGGCCGTCGCGCCTCCCGTTGACCCGGTGGTGGATCCGGCGCTTCTCGCCGGCGCGCTGCCCGTGATGCTGCCGCCTGCGGTGCAGGCGCCTTCCGACGCGACCGAGACAACCGACGCAGCCGGCGATGGTTTCGATCCCTCCGCCGATCCGCTGGAAGGCTTGACCGCCGTGCAAGTCGCCCTGGACAACAAGGCGCAGCAGGCGGCCGGGAACAACGGTGTGCATGGCGACGGCAAAGGTGGGGGCAAGCAAGACCCGAACGCCGATCCTTCGCAACTGCTGGCCAATAACCTGGCGGCGCTGGGCGACCAACCCGTGGACAAGAGCACCACCGAAGGCGGCGGCGACAAAGCGTTCAGCGGCTTGCTCGCTGACGGCCTGAAAGACGTGAAGGGCGCCACCAGCGATACGCGAATGGATAACTTCGCCGATCGGCTGGCGGCCTTGTCACAAGCCGCTCAGGTGAAAAACACCTCGGCGTCGGCCCCGGCCACACCACTGCTCAATCAGCCGCTGGCGATGAATCAGGGGGGATGGACCGAAGGCGTGGTCAACCGCGTGATGTACCTGTCGAGCCAGAACCTCAAGCAGGCGGACATCCAGCTGGAGCCCGCTGAACTGGGTCGTCTGGACATCCGCGTCAATATGGCGGCGGACCAGCAGACCCAGGTCACGTTCATGAGCGCCCATGTCGGTGTGCGTGAAGCGCTGGAAAGTCAGATGTCGCGGCTGCGTGATTCCTTCGTTCAACAGGGCATGGGTCAGGTCAACGTAAACGTCTCCGACCAGTCCCAGGGCTGGCAGCAACAGGCGCAGCAGCAGTCGGGCGGTGACGGTCAACGCAATGGCGACAACAGCCGCGTCAACGGTGCCGGTGGCAGCGACCTCATCGCCGATGGTGCTCCGGTGGATGCCGCCTCGGCCGCCGCCAACGCACCGCTGACCGTGGTGGGTTCCAGCGCAGTCGATTATTACGCCTGAAAACGCCCTGCCAACGCTGGGGCGTTTTCAGTAGCGGCAAGTGGCTAGCTGCAAGCGGCAAGTAAAAGCAGGATCAAGAGCGGCAAGTGTGTGGGAGACCCCGGTTTCTTAGGCCTTGCCGCTTTTTGCATTAGCTTGCCGCTTACTTCTTGCAGCTTGAAGCTGACCATGTGGCACAACCCTTGCTCTTCCTCTGTCACGCAACACCGAACCCCTTGGATAGTGACGGATTATTGGCATGGCGAAGAGTGACGACGCAGCAGTGGCGGACCCTGCAAAAAAGGGCAAGTTAAAAGTCATCATCCTCATAGTGGTGGGGCTGCTGCTGGCCATTGGTGTGTCGGTGGGCGCGACCTGGTTCATCATGCACAAGGCCGAGAGCAAGCCGGATGCAGCCGCCATTGCGGAAGCGGCGAATGCCAAAAAAGAGGCGATCTTCGAACCCCTGACGCCGCCCTTCGTCGTCAACTACAACGTCAACGGCCGTCAGCGCTACATGCAGGTCAGCATCACCTTGCTGGCCCGTGACAAGGCCGACCTCGAAGCGTTGAAAGCGCACATGCCGGTCATCCGTAATAACCTGGTGATGATGTTCTCCGGTCAGCCATTCGATACCATCGCAACGCCGGTGGGTATGGAAATGCTGCGCCAGAAAGCTGCAGCCGTGGTCCAGGAAGTGGGCCAGAAAGAGCTGAGCAAGAGCGTGATCGAACAGGTACTTTTCACTAACTACGTACTGCAGTAGGACCACGACATGGCCGTGCAAGACCTGCTGTCCCAGGATGAGATCGACGCGCTGCTGCATGGCGTCGACGACGGTCTGGTGCAGACCGATAGTGTTGCCGATCCTGGCAGCGTAAAAAGTTACGACCTCACCAGCCAGGATCGGATCGTCCGCGGACGCATGCCGACCCTGGAAATGATCAACGAGCGTTTCGCCCGCTACACGCGCATCAGCATGTTCAACCTGCTGCGCCGCTCCGCCGACGTGGCCGTGGGGGGCGTGCAGGTGATGAAGTTCGGCGAATACGTGCACTCGCTGTACGTGCCGACCAGTCTCAATCTGGTCAAGATCAAACCCCTGCGCGGCACCGCGCTGTTCATCCTCGACGCCAAGCTGGTGTTCAAGCTGGTGGACAACTTCTTTGGCGGCGATGGCCGTCACGCCAAGATCGAAGGGCGTGAATTCACCCCGACCGAGCTGCGCGTGGTGCGCATCGTGCTGGATCAGGCCTTCATTGATTTGAAAGAAGCCTGGCAGGCGATCATGGAAGTCAACTTCGAGTACATCAACTCGGAAGTGAACCCGGCCATGGCCAACATCGTTGGTCCGAGCGAAGCCATTGTGGTGTCCACGTTCCATATCGAACTGGACGGCGGTGGCGGCGATCTTCACGTGACCATGCCGTACTCGATGATCGAGCCGGTGCGCGAAATGCTCGACGCCGGTTTCCAGTCGGACGTCGACGACCAGGACGAACGCTGGGTCAATGCGCTCAAGCAGGATGTGCTAGACGTGTCGGTGCCGTTGCGCGTCGCGGTCGCCACGCGTCAGCTCAAGCTGCGCGACATCCTGCACATGCAGCCGGGCGACGTGATCCCGGTCGAGCTGCCGGAACACCTGGTCATGCGCGCCAACGGCGTGCCGTCCTTCAAGGTCAAACTGGGTTCGCACAAGGGCAACCTGGCCCTGCAAGTGGTCGAACCCATAGAACGCCGGTGACCCTCCGTCGCCGACAAAACGAATGTGCTGCGTTAACGAATCAATGTTCCCCGAGGCAACCATGGCTAATGACAACGATATGACTTCTGCAGACGACCAGGCTCTGGCCGACGAGTGGGCTGCTGCACTGGGTGAATCCGGGGACGAGCAAGCGGACATCGACGCGCTGCTGGCCGCCGACGCCGGCAATTCCGCCAACCGCATGTCGATGGAAGAATTTGGCGGCGTGCCGAAAAACAACGGCGCGGTCACGCTGGACGGCCCTAACCTGGACGTGATTCTTGATATCCCGGTGTCGATCTCCATGGAAGTGGGCAGCACCGACATCAACATCCGCAACCTGCTGCAGCTCAACCAGGGCTCGGTGATCGAGCTGGACCGTCTGGCCGGCGAGCCGCTGGACGTGCTGGTCAATGGCACCCTGATCGCCCACGGCGAGGTGGTGGTGGTGAATGAGAAGTTCGGCATCCGTCTGACCGACGTGATCAGCCCGAGCGAACGTATCAAGAAGCTGCGTTAGGTGCGCGGCGTGATCAGAACCCTGTCGAGCCTGCCGCTGCTGGCGTTGTCCTGGGCCGTGATGGCGGCGGATCCGGCGACGCCTGGCGCGCCTGCTGCAACGACGGCGACGACATCGGCTGCCGCGACGGCTGCGACCACAACGCCGGCGGCCGGTACCCTGAGCGGTGGGATGGCCGGCCAGTTGCTGCAACTGGTGCTGGGTCTGCTGCTGGTGATCGGGCTGATCTTCGTGCTGGCCTGGCTGATGCGCCGGGTGCAGCGTGCGGGCCCGGCCGGCAATCAGGTGATCAAGCTGGTCGGCTCCCGCGCCCTGGGGACTCGCGATCGGCTGGTGCTGGTGCAGGTCGGCAACGAACAGGTTCTGCTTGGCGTATCGCCCGGCAGCATCACCGCATTGCACGTGATGAACGAGCCGGTCGACGTTCCCGATCCACAAAGCGTCCAGCCGGAATTTGCAAAGCGCTTGCTTGAAGCGCTGGGCAACAAGGGCGCGGCCGGGCAACGCGCGGGCAAGACTCTATTCGGTGCCGCAGGTAAGAAATCAGGTACGCCAGGTACTTCGGATCAGAAGGACACGAACTGATGCGCATTGTTTTGACGCTGCTGTTGTTGCTTGCAGCCCCGCTGGCGTTCGGCGCCGATCCGTTGTCGATCCCGGCCATCACGCTGGGCACCGGCGCCAACGGCCAGCAGGAATATTCGGTCAGCCTGCAGATCCTGCTGATCATGACCGCGCTGAGCTTCATCCCGGCGTTCGTCATGCTGATGACCAGCTTTACGCGGATCATCATCGTCTTCTCGATCCTGCGTCAGGCCCTCGGCCTGCAACAGACGCCGTCCAACCAGATCCTCACCGGCATGGCGCTGTTTCTGACCATGTTCATCATGGCGCCGGTGTTCGACCGGGTGAACAACGATGCCTTGCAGCCGTATCTGGCGGAAAAACTCACCGCTCAGGATGCCGTGGCCAAGGCCGAAGTGCCGATCAAGGACTTCATGCTGGCGCAAACCCGCTCCAGCGACCTTGAGCTGTTCATGCGCCTGTCCAAGCGCACCGACATTGCGACCCCTGATGCGGCGCCGCTGACGATTCTGGTGCCGGCGTTCGTCACCTCCGAATTGAAAACGGCGTTCCAGATCGGCTTCATGATCTTCATTCCGTTCCTGATCATCGATCTGGTGGTGGCGAGTATCCTGATGGCCATGGGCATGATGATGCTGTCGCCGCTGATCATTTCCCTGCCGTTCAAAATCATGCTGTTCGTGCTGGTGGATGGCTGGGCGCTGATCATCGGCACCCTGGCCGGCAGTTTTGGTGGCGTATGAACCTGTCTGATGTGGAGTGCGCAGCATGACCCCGGAAGTAGCCGTCGACCTGTTTCGCGAAGCGCTGTGGCTGACCACGACCATGGTCGCCATTCTGGTGGTGCCAAGCCTGGTGGTTGGTCTGATCGTCTCGATGTTTCAGGCCGCGACGCAGATCAACGAACAGACCCTGAGCTTTCTGCCTCGTCTGTTGGTCATGCTGGTGACACTGATCGTCGTCGGCCCGTGGATGGTGCGCACCTTCATGGAGTACATCACCAACCTGTACACCAGCATTCCCCAAGTGATCGGCTGACCCCTCGATGGAACCTGTGCTGGCGTTGACCGACACCCAGATCAGCACTTGGGTGGCGGCGTTCATGCTGCCGCTGTTTCGCATCGGCGCCTTGCTGATGACCATGCCGATGATCGGGACCGCGCTGGTGCCCAAGCGCGTGCGGCTTTATCTGGCGCTGGCGATTACCGTCGTCGTCGCGCCGAGCCTGCCACCGATGCCCGCCGTAAGTGCCCTCGACCTCAGCGGTCTACTGCTGATCGCGCAACAGATCATCATTGGCGCCGGGCTCGGCCTGTCGCTGCAGCTGTTTTTCCAGACCTTCGTGATCGCCGGGCAGGTCATCGGCATCCAGATGGGCATGGGCTTCGCGTCGATGGTCGACCCGGTCAACGGCGTGTCGATCGCGACGGTCGGGCAGTTCTTCACCATGCTCGTGACCCTGCTGTTCCTGGCCATGAACGCCCACCTGGTGGTGTTCGAAGTCCTCATCGAGAGCTTCACCACCTTGCCGGTGGGGCAGGGCTTCGCTACGGCGGACATCTGGCTGTTGGTGATGCGTCTGGGCTGGGTGCTCGGCGCTGCGCTGGTGCTGGTGCTGCCGGCTATCGCTGCACTGCTGGTGGTCAACATCGCCATGGGCGTGATGACCCGCGCGGCACCTCAGCTGAATATCTTTTCGATCGGTTTCCCCCTGACGCTGGTGCTGGGGATGGTGATTCTGTGGATCACCCTCGGCGACATCCTCAATCAATACCAACCGCTGGCGGTCGACGCCTTGCAGTTGCTCAGAGACCTGGTCAAGGCGCGCTGACATGGCCGAAAGCGAAAGTGGTCAGGACAAGACAGAAGACCCCACGGACAAACGCAAACGCGACGCCCGGGAGAAGGGCGAGATCGCCCGCTCCAAGGAGCTCAACACGGTTGTGGTGATGATCGTGGGCGCCGCGGGGCTGCTGGCGTTTGGCGGTTCCATTGCGGAAATGATGATGCAGTTGATGCGCGACAATTTCACCATCACCCGCGAGGCGATTCTCGACGAGCGCAGCATGGCGATCATGCTGATGGCCTCGGGCAAGGCGGCCCTGGTGTCGGTGCAGCCGATTTTGCTGGCGTTGACCGTGGCGGCGTTCATCGGTCCCATTTCCCTGGGCGGCTGGCTGTTTGCCGCCGGGTCCCTGGCCCCCAAGTTCAGCCGCATGAACCCGGCCGCCGGCATCAAGCGGATGTTCTCGCCCAAGGCGCTGATCGAGCTGCTGAAGTCGTTTGCGAAGTTCTTGATTGTGCTGGCAGTTGCGCTGGTGGTGCTGATGAAGGACAAGGACGATCTGGTTGCCATCTCCAAGGAGCCGCTGGAGATGGCGGTGGTGCACAGTTTGCAGCTGGTGGGTTGGAGCACGCTGTGGATGGCGATGGGGTTGTTGATCATCGCGGCAATCGATGTGCCGGTGCAGTTGTGGGAGTCGCACAAGAAGCTGCTGATGACCAAGCAGGAGGTGCGTGATGAGCATAAGGACAGTGAGGGGCGGCCGGAGGTCAAGCAGCGGATTCGTCAGTTGCAGCGGGAGATGTCGCAGCGGCGGATGATGGCGGCAATTCCCGAGGCGGATGTGATCATCACGAACCCTACGCACTATGCGGTGGCGTTGAAGTATGACGCGGAGCGGGGCGGGGCGCCGATTCTGTTGGCCAAGGGCAGTGATTTCATGGCGCTGAAGATTCGTGAGATTGCGGTGCAGCATGAGATTTTGTTGTTGCAGTCGCCGGCGCTGGCGCGGTCGATTTATTACAGCACGGAGTTGGATCAGGAGATTCCGGCGGGGTTGTATCTGGCGGTGGCGCAGGTGTTGGCGTATGTATATCAGATTCGTCAGTATCGGGCGGGGCGTGGCAAGCGGCCCGATCCGCTGAGGGATAATCTGCCGATTCCGCCGGATTTGAGGCGGGATTCGTAAGTCTTCTAGATCGTTGAGATCAAGATCAAGATCGTTAAGATCAACGGCGTCTGCCTGGGGGCAGACTGTTTCGCCTTCGGCGAGTTACTTGGAAAAGCACCCCAAGTAACCAAGGGTGCTTGCTCCTGGTTGGGCCCTTCCTTCGTCAGGGTTCCTTCACTTCGGTCTCGCTCCGTGGGCCCGCGCCGAACGGACATCCATGTCCTGACGGCGCTCTCGCGGCATCCATGCCGCTCGGCCCACTGCGCGAGACCTGCGTTCAGCCTGCACCCAAGTCGCGTTTTGCGGTGTTTGAGGCTTTTGTGTATGAAGATCAAGATCAAAAGCGCTGCGGCAGATTAAGAGCTTCCCGGCTGAAGCCAGTCCTACAGGGGGACGCGATGTGTTTTTTAGTGGGACCGGCTTTAGCCGGGAAGAGGCCGGTGTGTTCACCATCAATTTCGCGGCGTGCCCGCTGCCGCACTCCCGGCTAAAGCCGGTCCCACTGAATGCACGCGGTGTCCTGTCCGATCGTTCCCACGCTCCGCGTGGTAATGCCGCCCCCGGACGCTCCGCGTCCCGCAGAAGACGCGCATTCAAGCCGATCAGCAGCTGAATGCAGGCGGTGTTTTAGTGGGACCGGCTTTAGCCGGGAAGCTTTTGCTTTGCTTTCGCTCTTGATCTTCTACGCGATAGTCCAAACACCACAAAACGCGACTTTGGTGCAGGCCGAACGCAGACGACGCGGAGTGGGTCGAGCGGCATGGATGCCGCGAGAGCGCCGCTAGGACATGGATGTCCGTTCGGCGCGGGCCCACGGAGCGTCGTCGGAGTGAGGGAACCCGACGAAGTCGGGCCCAACCAAGAGCAGGCACTTTTGGTTACTTTTAGTGCTTTTTGTATAGACCGGATACATCGTTTACGCATGTGCGGAGACATTGTTTACACATCATCAGTCATAGTCCGGCTGATTGATGTTGATGGTTCGCAGTAGGTGGTGGCAGAAATAGATTTTGAACAGCTCCTCGCTCTCTGGGTGAGGTCGTATCGCGATTAGTTGCCCGACTAGGCCTTTCGCGATGCTGAAGTAATGTTTACGGAAGCGGAATCGGCTGTGATAAACCTTTGCCACCACGTCATCCGGCCCATATTCGAACTCTGATAGCTCTTCCGGGAAGGTCCAGGGACTGGCCCGATATCGACTCATGGGGGCTTCAAGGCCTAGCGCTTCATGAGGCCGTTGGTGGTTGTATATCTCACGCCACCGGTCGAAGGCAGCTTGGGCGTCGGCAAGTGTGCGGAAGTAGCGTCCGCTGAGTACTTCGGCTTTGAGTGAACGGTGAAAGCGTTCCAGTTTGCCGTTAGTTTGCGGGTGGCGAGGACGGCTGAAGCTGACCCGAATGCCCAAGCGGACCAGCCAGATGCTTAGTTCTGAGAGCTCTCCGGGATTTCGCGGCGAGCCCCAAGGAGCTCCATTGTCCAGATTGAGCCGCGCAGGCAGGCCAAACTGGCGGAATATGCCGGTTAATCTTTGCTGGACCGTGCCCTTTTGTTGATTGGCACAGGCCTCGATCGCCAAGTTGAAACGAGAGTGATCATCCAGCAAGGTCAGTGGATGGCAGCGACCCTGCTGAATCGCAAAATGTCCTTTGAAATCCATCTGCCAGAGATCGTTGGGCGCCTCGTGTTCGAAGCGTTTACCTGACGCCTGCAGCAAATTCTCCGATGGCAAAATCAGTCCGTGGCGGTGCAAAACGTTGGTGACAGTGCTGGGAGCAATGCGCTTGCCCAGCACGCTACTGATCTTGCGTCCGCCCCATGCAGGCTGGTCCCTGCGAAGTTTTACAACCTCCGCCTCCAAATCAGCCTGGGTCAATTTTGGGTTGGAACGCGGGCGCCGGGACTGCGCCTGCAAGCCTGCAACCCCATCCAGCTCAAAGCGTTTGAGCCACTTGTATGCTGTAGGAGCGCTGATACCGAAGCGTCGGCACAGCTCCCTCTTATTGCTGCCAGGTTGCAAAGCCAGTGCAATGAACTCAGTTTTCAGGCTCATGGCGTCTCTCGTATTCCAAGGCATGATGGCTTTCCGGCGAAGTGGATACGCCAGAAAGTGTTAACCATGTCCCCGTACACGTGTAAACGATGTGTCCGGTCCGTACAGTGCTTTTTAAAAGTAACTCGCCGAAGGCGAAACAGTCTGCCCGCAGGCAGGCGCCCTTGATCTTCGTACTGAGGGCCGACACCAGCGTGATGACAGCGCAAACAAAAACCGTCTAGAGTGGCCGCAGTCACTCTCTAGGCCTTGCCACTTGACCATTCGATCGAATGCAGCGCAATCCACTGACGCTCAATCCAGCGCCGAGGCGTTGAATGCCTTGTTGCAGGCCTGCGGGAAAGGAGATCGGCTGGCGTTCGAGGCGATGTATCACGCCACGTCGGCCAGGCTGTTCGGTATCTGCCTGCACTATTCCGGCAATCGGGCCGAGGCTGAAGAGGTCCTGCAAGAGGTGTACATCATGACGTGGCTGAAGGCCTCTCGCTTCGATCCGCAACTGGCCAGCGGCATGACCTGGCTGGCGACCATGGCGCGCAACAAGGCCATTGACCGGCGCAGGGCCCGTCGCCCTCACGACCCTCTTGAAACGATCACCGAATTATCCACGCAGGACTCCATCCCGGACTCGCTCGAACGCGAGCAGGAGGGCAGCCAGTTGGACCGCTGCCTGGAAACCCTGGAAGAAGCGCAGCAACGCTATATTCGCGTCGCGTTCTTCGAGGGTTACTCGTACGCCGAGCTCGCCGAGCGCCACGGCATTGCGCTGGGGACGATGAAAAGCTGGATTCGTCGCGGGTTGCTTCGACTGCGCTTGTGCCTTGGCCTATGAACGAGCATCCACTGCCTCCCGACGAGACCCCGGACCTGCTGATCGCGGAGTACGCCCTTGGCGTACTCGACCGCCAAGAGCGTGATCGGGTGGAGGCGATGATTGCGCGGGAGCCTCGCCATCAACGCGCGATGGAGCAGTGGCAGGCGCACTTCGCCGAGTGGCTGGGTCAATTGCCCGCGTCCAGCCCTCCGGCGGCTACCTGGCGCAGGATTGAGCAGCGATTGTTTGCGGGGGCCAGTCATCCGCCGTCACGGGCGTCAGGCTGGTGGAACAACCTCGGGCTCTGGCGCTGGACGTCAGCCGCGCTGGCTGCCGGGTTGCTGGCGTCGGTGCTGACCCTTCAGCAGCCTGTTTCGGCGCCAGCATCAGGGCCTGCACTGCTGGCGCGTCTGGATCAAAGCAGCGGCGATACGCTGTTTGCCGCCACGATCAACCCAGATCGGCGCAGTGTGCTGTTCGTCAACACACACCACAATGACTGGCCGGGCAAGAGTGCCGAAGCATGGGTGATCGCTGCCGATGGCAAGCCGCGGTCGCTGGGCCTGCTGCCCGCCAATGCTTCCGCAACGCTAAACGTAACGCCGCAACTGGCTGATCTGCTCGCCAGCGGCGCAGTGCTGGCCGTGACCCTGGAGCCGCTGAACGGGTCGCCCAGCGGGCTGCCGACCGGACCGGTCGTCGCCCAGGGAAAAATATCTTCACTGTGATGCATCCGTTGAGGCCGCTGCTCCGTATATCTCTCACCTTCATCCGAAGGACCGAAGAATCTAGGAGAAGTACCATGTTGACCATTGCCAAACGCATTGCCGCAGCCTCCTTCGCCGCCCTCTGCCTCGCTGCTTCACCGAGCTTTGCCGCCGACACCGTCATGGTGGGTGGCGCCGCCATGTACCCGACCAAGACCATTGTCGAGAACGCCGTCAACTCCAAGGACCACACCACCCTCGTTGCGGCGGTCAAAGCTGCAGGTCTGGTGGACACGCTGAACAGCAAAGGCCCGTTCACCGTCTTCGCTCCCACCAACGAAGCCTTCGCTAAACTGCCCGCCGGCACCGTCGAAACGCTGGTCAAGCCAGAGAACAAAGCGGACCTGACCAAAATTTTGACGTACCACGTCGTCGCCGGTACCCACACCGCCAAACAATTGATGGCGGACGCCAAAATGAACGGCGGCAAGGTGATGCTGAAAACCGTACAAGGTGAATCCCTCACCGTGATGCCCCATGACGGCAAGCTGTGGGTGATGGACGCTAAAGGTAACAAAAGCGTGGTCAGCATCGCTGATGTGATGCAGTCGAACGGTGTCATCCACGTGGTCGACTCGGTGCTGATGCCTTAACCACTGGCGTAATCGCTGCTGCACCCGGTGGACATCAGCTTTGTCCACCGGGGTTCACGGCCTGGCCCCGCAACGGAAGCCATGCGCACTGATCCCCCCTTCAGCTCCAACCCTCGTGCCCCCGCCGTTCCCCGCGCAGATTTATTTTCAATTCACTGCATCCAGTTCGTTCTCCCCCGGGTAGTACAAGAAGTAGCGATGGCTGCTGACCTGTTTATCTAATGGAGAGATGGCATGAACGCTAAAAAATGGCTGGGTTCGTTCGGTGTTTCATTGGCAGCCACTTGCCTGCTGGCCACGGCGCCGGCGGCGTACGCGCAGATGGCGTTGCCTGACGCGGTCAAGGTTCCGGACGGTCACAAGATCGCCATGGAAACCGTGGGCGTGGGCGAGATCATCTATGAGTGCCGCGACAAGCCCAACGCTGCCGGTCAGACCGAATGGACGTTCGTCGGTCCGAAAGCGGTGTTGAATGACCGCAGCGGCAAGCAGGTCGGCACGTACTTCGGGCCACCGGCGACGTGGCAGGCCGCTGACGGTTCGAAGATCACCGGCACACAGCTCGCGGTGGCCCCCGCCGGGACGGGGGATATTCCGTATCAGTTGGTGAAAGCCAACCCTGCGGAAGGCAAGGGCGCGATGAGCAACGTCAGTTACATCCAGCGCGTGGCGACCAAAGGCGGTGTCGCGCCGAAGATGGAGTGTTCGATGGCGACCAAGGGCAAGCAGGAAGTCGTGAAATATCAGGCGGACTATATTTTCTGGGCGGCCAAGTAGACCAACGTCCCACGTCATGCCGCGCCGCTGACGCACAAAGTCATCTACGCTGCACCGACGTCACCCCGGCCTTTGGGTCGGGGTATTTCTTTTCGTTGGCGGTTGAACATTTTGTCCCTACCTGAAGACTGTTTTGACTACGAAGCCTGTCTGGCTGCATGCGCTCGGGGTGAGCGGCGGGCCTTGCACGACCTCTACACCCAGGAAAGCGCACGTCTGCTCGGCGTCGCCAAGCGGATCGTCCGCAGCGACGCGCTGGCCGAGGACATCGTGCATGACGCCTTCATTAAAATCTGGACCCGCGCCGGCAGTTACGATTCGGCGCGAGGCACCGCCCGTGGCTGGATCTTCAGCGTGACCCGGCACCTAGCGCTGAACTTCATGCGTGATAACGCGCACATCGTTCAGGTCAGTGAACAGAGCGAAAATGCCGTGCTGGCCGAGGCTGCACTGGACGTCGCAACCGAAGCCGACACCTTCGAATACCGCGCCCGCTCAGGGCGCGTCTACGGGTGCCTTGAACAACTGGAACCGGCGCGTCGCAACTGCATTCTTCATGCGTACGTAGACGGCTATTCGCACTCGGAGATCGCGCAGAAAGTGGGCGCGCCGCTGGGCACGGTGAAAGCCTGGATCAAACGCAGTCTGGTGGTATTGCGGGAGTGCATGGGATGACAAGGTATCCGTCAACAGACAGTGCCGACGAACTGGACGCGCTGGCCAGCGAGTACGTGTTAGGCACACTGCCGGCCGAGCAACGACTCGAGGTCCAGAACCGCCTCGCCACGGACGCTGACTTGCGTACCGCAGTGGACGCATGGGAAGGGCGCCTGCTGGCCTTGACCGAACTGGCCGACCCTCACACTCCAGGCCCGCGGCTGTGGAGCCGGATCGAGCGTAGCCTGAACAGCCACGAACATCGGGCTCCTGCACAGACCCTCGCCGGAAAGTCGCATTCATGGTGGGACCTTCTGCCACTGTGGCGCGGACTGGCTGGCGCAGGACTCGTTGCAACCCTGTTGCTGGGCTCGATGCTCCTGACCCGAACCGCCCCGATAAACCCCACGACGTACCTGGTGGTGCTGGTCGCACCACAGAACCAGGCCCCCGGCTGGGTCATCCAGGCCAGCAACCCGGAAGAAATCCAGCTGATACCCCTGGGCGCCACCCCAGTCCCGACCGACAAAGCCCTCCAATTCTGGACCAAAGCCGACGGCTGGCAGGGCCCCGTGTCCCTTGGCCTGGTCAAACCTGGCCAGACCCTGTCCATCCCCGTAAACAAACTGCCGCCGCTGCAACCCAACCAACTCTTCGAACTCACCCTCGAAAACCCCAACGGCTCCCCGACCGGCAAGCCTACCGGACCGATTCAATTCATCGGGCGTGCCGTCAAAGTGATCTAGCACTTGGCGGCTGGCGGGGACAGATTAATTTACGGTGAAGCGCTGTAAATAAATCAGTCCCCTCTAGGAGACGCGGAGCGTCGAGGGCGGCATTCCCACGCGGAGCGGGGGAACGATCAGCACGATCAGAACCCAGGGTGTCAGGGAATTGAAATGCAGCCGAACCACCGCGTTCGCGGGCAAGCGCGCTCCTACAGGGGAATGCATTCAGCCAGTAAAACCGCGTGCAGTCAGTGAAATTGGTAGTGGCCACACCGGCCTCTTCCCGGCTGAAGCCGGTCCTACTAAGCGTAAGCGCGCTTTTGATCTTCGAACACAAAAGGCTCAGTCACCGCCAGTCGCGACTTGGGTGCAGGCTGAACGCAGACGACGCGCAGTGGGCCGAGCCGCAGGGATGCGGCGAGAGCGCCGTCAGGACATGGATGTCCGTTCGGCGCGGGCCTACGGAGCGTCGTCGGAGTGAGGGAACCCGACGAAGTCGGGCCAAACCAGGAGCAAGCACCCTTGGTTACTTGGGGTGCTTTTCCAAGTAACTCGCCGAAGGCGAAATGTCTGCCGTTAGGCAGATGCCTTTGATCTTGACTCATCCGGCACCCGACGGAAATCGCGGATCTGAATACTGGCACTCTGATATTTTCACCCAATCCCAAATGTTGGACCCCTTCTTGCAATAACCCCGATACAACGCTTCGGCGTCAAAAGATTGATTTAACGCGCAGGTGCCCATCGGTGGAACGCTCTCAGATAATCTCCCACGCCAGAACCGGATTGATCGGCCTGGGCCGTGGACAACTTGGCGTACCGCTACTGCTCCTCGTCATGCTCGCCATGATGATGCTGCCCATGCCGCCGTTCCTGCTGGACGTCTTCTTCACCTTCAACATCGCACTGTCCATCGTCGTCCTGCTCGTCTGTATCTACGCCCTGCGGCCCCTCGACTTCTCCGTATTCCCGACCATCCTCCTCGTCGCCACCCTACTGCGACTGGCCCTCAACGTCGCCTCCACCCGCGTCGTCATGCTCCACGGCCAGGACGGCCACGCCGCCGCCGGTAAAGTCATCCAGGCCTTCGGTGAAGTCGTCATCGGCGGCAACTACGTCGTCGGTGTCGTCGTCTTCGCCATCCTCATGATCATCAACTTCGTCGTGGTCACCAAAGGTGCCGGCCGCATCTCCGAAGTAAGCGCACGCTTCACCCTCGACGCCATGCCCGGCAAACAGATGGCCATCGACGCCGACCTCAACGCAGGCCTCATCGACCAGCCTGAAGCCAAACGCCGTCGCCTCGAAGTCGCCCAGGAAGCCGAGTTCTACGGCTCCATGGACGGCGCCAGCAAGTTCGTCCGCGGTGACGCCATCGCCGGCCTGCTGATCCTCTTCATCAACCTCATCGGTGGTGTACTGGTGGGCGTCCTGCAGCACAGCATGAGCTTTGGCGACGCCGCCAAGGTCTACGCGCTATTGACCATCGGTGACGGTTTGGTGGCGCAATTGCCATCACTGCTGCTGTCCACCGCGGCCGCGATCATGGTGACCCGTGCGTCCGGTTCGGAAGAAATGGGCAAGCTGGTCGGCCGCCAGATGTTCGCCTCCCACAAAGCGCTCGCGGTGTCGGCCGGGATCATGATCGTCATGGGCCTGGTCCCGGGCATGCCGCACTTCTCCTTCATCAGCCTGGGTCTGGTCGCCGCCGGCGGCGCCTACCTGCTGTGGAAGAAAGAGAACCAGGTCAAGCTCGCTGCGGTGCAAGAGGTCAAGCGTCAGCAAGAGCTGCTGCCATCGCCGACCCGCGCGCAGGAATCCAAGGAGCTGGGCTGGGACGACGTCACCCCGATCGACATGATCGGCCTGGAAGTCGGCTACCGCCTGATTCCGCTGGTGGACCGCAACCAGGGTGGTCAATTGCTGGCGCGGATCAAAGGCGTGCGCAAGAAGCTCTCCCAGGAGCTGGGCTTTCTCATGCCGACCGTGCACATCCGCGACAACCTCGACCTGGCGCCCAGCGCCTATCGCCTGACGCTCATGGGCGTGACCCTGGCCGAAGCCGAGATCTACCCGGACCGCGAACTGGCCATCAATCCCGGCCAGGTATTTGGCAGCCTCAACGGCATCACTGCCAAAGACCCGGCGTTTGGTCTGGAAGCCGTCTGGATCGAAATCAGCCAGCGCGCCCAGGCGCAGTCCCTCGGTTACACCGTGGTGGACGCCAGTACCGTGGTGGCAACCCACTTGAATCAGATCCTCTACAAGCACTCTCACGAATTGATCGGCCACGAGGAAGTCCAGCAATTGATGGCTCTTCTGGCCAAGGGATCGCCGAAACTGGCGGAAGAACTGGTCCCTGGCGTGCTGTCGCTGTCGGCCCTGCTGAAGGTGCTGCAGGCGCTGCTCGCCGAGCAGGTCCCGGTTCGTGACATCCGCTCCATCGCCGAAGCCATAGCCAACAACGCTGCACGTAGTCAAGATACCGCCGCGTTGGTGGCTGCCGTACGGGTCGGATTGTCCCGCGCAATCGTCCAAAGCATTGTCGGCATTGAGCCGGAGCTGCCTGTGATCACCCTTGAGCCAAGGTTGGAACAGATCTTGCTAAATAGTCTGCAGAAGGCAGGTCAGGGTCAGGAAGAAGGCGTTCTACTCGAACCGAGCATGGCTGAGAAACTTCAGCGCTCGTTGATCGAAGCGGCGCAGCGTCAGGAGATGCAGGGGCAGCCGGTTATTTTGTTGGTCGCAGGTCCGGTTCGCGCCATGTTGTCCCGCTTTGGACGGTTGGCTGTACCGAATATGCATGTTTTGGCTTACCAGGAAATTCCTGACAATAAGCAAGTCACCATCGTAGCGACTGTCGGGCCTAACGGCTGAGGTAGTGAGTCATGCAAGTTAAGCGTTTTTTCGCCGCCGATATGCGACAAGCCATGAAACTGGTTCGCGATGAGCTGGGCGCTGAAGCCGCCATCATCGGGAACCGGCGGATCGCCGGCGGCGTGGAACTGACCGCGGCCCTCGATTACAAGTTGTCTGCGCTGGCCCCACGTGTGCCGAACATCGAACTCGAAGAAGAGCTGCGCAAGACTCAATCGCGCATCGTCACCGCTCAGGCTGAACTGACCCACCGCAGCGAGCTGGACACTGTCGCCAATCGCCAGCTGTTTGTCGGTCTGGCGATGGATGACAGCAAGCAGATCGAACCGACCCTGGAAGAACCGTTCCGCCCGTCGATCCACGCCGCTGTGGCCGCCGAGCGTGCCGAGCGCAACGCCGAGCCTGCCGTCGGCGACCGTGCTTACGAAGCGATGCGCTCCGAATTGAACGGCCTGCGCGAACTGCTGGAAGTCCAGCTGGGCTCGCTGGCCTGGAACCAGCTGCAAGGCAGCCGTCCGCAGCAGGCCAATCTGTGGCGCCGTCTGCAACGCGTCGGCCTCTCCGGCCCGCTGTCCCGCGATCTGCTGGCGATGGTCCCGGAATCCGGTGATCAGGCCCATACCTGGCGCATGTTGCTGGCCCATCTGGCCCGCATGATTGCCACGCCGGACGTCGAGCCGCTGGAAGAGGGCGGTGTGATTGCCATGGTCGGCCCTGCCGGCATGGGTAAAACCACCACGCTGGCTAAACTGGCGGCCCGATATGTGTTGAAATACGGCGCGCAAAATATCGCGCTGGTGAGCATGGACAGTTTCCGCATTGGCGCTCAGGAGCAGCTGAAAACCCTGGGCCGGATCCTCAATGTACCGGTTACCCACGTCGACCCGGGCCAGTCCCTGGCACAGGCGCTGGAGCCGCTGTTGCGCAAGCGCGTGGTGTTGATCGATACCGCCGGCCTGCAAGCCAGCGATCCGGCACTGCGTCTGCAACTGGAAACCCTCGCCGGCCGTGGCATCAAGGCGCGCAACTACCTGGTGCTGGCAACAACCAGCCAGAAGCAGGTGCTGTCAGCGGCTTATCACAGTTACAAACGTTGCGGCCTGGCCGGGTGCATCCTGACCAAGCTCGACGAAACGGCCAGCCTGGGCGAAGTGCTCAGCCTGGCCGTGACACACGAACTGCCTGTGGCCTATCTGACGGATGGCCCACGGATACCGGACGATCTGCATTTGCCGCGTCGGCACCAATTGGTGAGCCGGGCTGTCAGCGTGCAGATGCAGGAGGAGCCTAGCGAGGAAGCGATGGCGGATATGTTTGCGGATCTTTATCACAGCACCGGCAAGCGCGCGGGCTAGGTAGAGAAAATGACAGTGGAATTTTCCTGCATCGATGGTCTGCCAGGCATTGTTCAGGCACTGAACGTGCAGCCCGACATGTGGCTTAGGTCTAAGCAAGACAAGGTAAACAACTAACATGGGCAGCATGCATCCCGTACAGGTTATCGCGGTAACCGGTGGCAAAGGTGGCGTAGGCAAGACCAACGTTTCAGTGAATCTTTCACTGGCGCTGGCCGAGCTGGGACGTCGCGTCATGCTGCTGGACGCCGATCTGGGTCTGGCCAACGTCGACGTATTGTTGGGCCTGACCCCCAAGCGCACCCTGGCTGACGTCATGGAGGGGCGGTGCGAGCTCCGCGATGTCCTGCTGCAGGGCCCGGGCGGCGTACGCATCGTGCCGGCGGCATCGGGCACCCAGAGCATGGTCCACCTGACCCCGGCACAGCATGCCGGGTTGATTCAGGCCTTCAGTGATATCGGCGACAACCTCGATGTGCTGGTCATCGATACTGCCGCCGGTATTGGCGAATCGGTGGTGAGCTTCGTTCGCGCCGCCCAGGAAGTGCTGCTGGTGGTGTGCGACGAGCCCACGTCGATCACCGACGCCTACGCCCTGATCAAACTGCTCAACCGCGATTACGGCATGAACCGCTTCCGCGTCCTGGCCAACATGGCCCAGAGCCCGCAGGAAGGGCGCAACCTCTTCGCCAAGCTGACGAAAGTCACCGACCGTTTTCTCGACGTGGCCCTGCAGTATGTAGGCGCGGTGCCGTACGACGAGTGCGTACGCAAGGCCGTGCAGAAGCAGCGCGCCGTGTACGAAGCGTTTCCGCGTTCCAAATGTGCCTTGGCGTTCAAGGCCATTGCGCAGAAAGTCGACACTTGGCCGCTGCCGGCGAACCCGCGCGGTCACCTGGAATTTTTCGTAGAGCGCCTCGTGCATCACACCAGCGCAGGGCCCGTCTCATGACAGCAAGTGGCTATCGCATGTACAGCAAATCGTCCAAAGACTCCCAGTATGAGCTGATCGAGCGTTATGCCCCGCTGGTCAAACGAATCGCCTACCACTTGTTGGCGCGTCTGCCAGCCAGTGTGCAGGTCGAGGACTTGATCCAGGCGGGCATGATTGGTTTGCTCGAAGTGTCGACCAAATACGACTCCACCAAAGGGGCCAGCTTCGAGACGTACGCGGGTATTCGTATCCGTGGCGCGATGCTTGACGAAGTGCGCAAGGGGGACTGGGCACCGCGCTCGGTCCACCGCAACACGCGCATGGTCAGCGACGCAATTCGTGCAATTGAAGCAAAAACCGGTCGTGACGCTAAAGATCACGAGGTTGCTGCCGAACTTGAAATGAGTCTCGACGATTATTACGGGATTTTGAACGATACCCTGGGCAGCCGCCTGTTCAGTTTCGACGACCTGTTGCAGGACGGCGAACACGAAGGGCTGCACGAGGACGGCGCGAGCCAGTCCCTCGAACCGTCGCGGGATCTGGAAGACGAGCGCTTCCAGGCTGCGCTGGCCGAGGCCATCGCCAATTTGCCCGAACGTGAACGTCTGGTGTTGTCGCTGTACTACGACGAAGAGCTGAACCTCAAGGAAATCGGTGAGGTCCTGGGGGTCAGCGAATCGCGGGTCAGTCAGTTGCACAGCCAATGCGCAGCGCGGTTGCGCGGTCGTCTTGGCGAGTGGCGCGCACGTTCGTGAATCAGGCGCAGGCCGTGAGGCCTGCGTGTTTTGCTTGTAAGACCGGCTGTGCAAGACGTGAGCGGGAAGCAGAAGAGACATGGCAGGAGTCGGTCGAACCGGGTCGTAGATGATCCGGTTTCGCTGCGCTCGTCCCGGTCGATCAAACCCCCTCTTCATGTTCGGCACAGCCGGTATTGATTGGACGCGCGTTCAGGTGCTGCACGCGTTAAAGACTGCTTGGAGGTCGAATTGGACAAGAACATGAAAATCCTCATCGTTGATGACTTCTCAACGATGCGGCGGATCATTAAAAACCTGTTGCGTGACCTTGGGTTCACCAACACGGCCGAAGCAGATGACGGTCTCACCGCATTGCCGATGCTGCAAAGCGGCGCCTTTGACTTCCTCGTCACTGACTGGAACATGCCCGGCATGTCCGGCATCGACCTGTTGCGTCAGGTGCGTGCCGACGAGCGTCTGCGCAGCCTGCCGGTGCTGATGGTTACTGCCGAAGCCAAGCGTGAGCAGATCATCGAAGCCGCTCAGGCCGGTGTGAACGGCTACGTGGTGAAGCCGTTCACCGCGCAAGTGCTCAAAGAAAAAATCGAAAAGATATTTGAGCGCGTCAATAGCTGATGTCCGCTGCGAGGGCGCTATGGATTCCAAAGATTCGACAATGGGTGACTTTGAGTCAACCCTGAAGAAACACGCACAAGAGCTGGTCGCGAGCCTTGAAAAAGGCAAGTTCGGCGACGCTGTGCAACTGATCCATGAGCTTAACCAGACCCGCGACCGAGGCCTGTATCAGGAAGTCGGCAAACTGACGCGCGAGTTGCACAGCGCGATCGTCAACTTCCAGATCGACCCGAACATGCCGCAGGCCGAGGAGGTCTCCCAGATCACCGACGCCACCGAGCGGCTGTCGTACGTGGTCAGGCTGACCGAAAACGCGGCCAACCGGACCATGGACCTGGTAGAGCTGAGCACGCCGTTGATGCACGGGCTCAGTGACGACGCCAAGGCGTTGAGCGCCGATTGGGGACGCTTCATGCGCCGCGAAATCAGCGCCGAAGAGTTTCGTGATCTGGCCCGCCGCGTCGATGTGTTCCTGACCCGCAGCGAGAAGGAGACGACCGAAGTCTCCGCGCACCTGAACGACATTCTGCTGGCGCAGGATTACCAGGACCTCACCGGTCAGGTGATCAAGCGCGTGACCACGCTGGTTACCGAAGTCGAGCGCAATCTGCTCAAGCTGGTGCTCATGGCGAGCCAGGTGGACCGCTTCGCGGGCATCGAGCACGACCAGGAACTGTTCCGTCAGCAAAAAGAAGAAGAAAAACTTCACTCCAAGGGTGAAGGTCCGCAGATTCATGCCGATAAACGTGAAGACGTTGTATCCGGACAGGATGATGTTGACGATCTGCTATCCAGCCTCGGATTCTGATTCGGTCATTCTGATTTCAGACTTCAGGTTTTCTGTGAAAGTGGCTGCTGGACCCGCGCGCCAATGCTTCGGCGAAGGCAATGCGCGCAGGCCGTCAGTGCAGCCTCTGGATCGGTTTGACGGTTAATTTTAGGAGCACCCCCCAATGAGCTTCGGCGCCGATGAAGAAATCCTTCAGGATTTTCTGGTAGAGGCCGGCGAGATTCTCGAGCTGTTGTCAGAGCAGTTGGTCGAGCTGGAAAGCCGGCCGGACGATGCGGACCTGCTCAATGCAATTTTTCGCGGTTTTCACACTGTAAAAGGGGGCGCCGGCTTCCTCCAGCTCAACGAGCTGGTTGAATGCTGTCACATCGCCGAGAACGTGTTCGACATCCTGCGCAAGGGTGAACGCCGCGTTGACTCGGAGCTCATGGACGTGGTGCTCGAAGCACTCGACACCGTCAACAGCATGTTCGGTCAAGTGCGTGAGCGCTCCAGCGTTACCCCTGCAACACCTGAACTGCTGGCCGCCCTGGCTCGCCTGGCTGAGCCTGCCTCGGCAGATGAAGTCGCTCCGGCACCGGTGGTCGAAGAGCCGGTTGCTGAAGCGCCGTCCGAAGACATCACTGATCACGAATTCGAACAGCTTCTGGATTCGCTGAACGCTGTCAAGGCGCAAGCGGCAGGCGCTCCTGTGCCGGCGGCGTCTGCACCTGTCGCAGCGGCACCCGTCGCAGCAGCACCGGCGGCGGCTTCCGCTGCAGCGGGCGGCACTGCGGCCAGCGATGAAATCACCGATGCCGAATTCGAATCACTCCTCGATCAGCTGCATGGCAAAGGCCAGTTCGCCGTCGATGCCGTGCAACCGCCGGCGGCTGTGACGCCGTCCGCCGCGCCGACCAGTGATGAAATCACTGACGATGAATTCGAGTCGCTGCTGGATCAGTTGCACGGTAAAGGCTCGTTCTCGGCAGATGCCGTTGGCGTTGCTGCGCCCGCTGCGCCTGCCGCTGCTGCTCCTGCCGCGCCGGTTACGCCCGCTGCCCCGTCGAAAGCCGCTGCCGCGGACGAAATCACCGATAACGAATTCGAAGACCTGCTGGATCAGTTGCACGGCAAAGGCAAGTTCGAACCTGCCGTCGCTGCTGCTGCACCTGCTGCTGCACCGGCCAAGGTGCCAGAACCCGCCGCCAAAGCCGAACCGGCCAAAGCGACGCCTGCTGCTGCGGTTCCGGCCAAAGCCGCTCCTGCCGCTCCTGCCGCTGCCGCCGCACCGGCTCGTGCTGCTGCTCCCGCGCCTGGCGAAAAACCGCAGTCTGAAGCGGAAACCACCGTGCGCGTTGACACCGCGCGGCTGGACGAGATCATGAACATGGTCGGCGAACTGGTGCTGGTGCGTAACCGCCTCGTGCGTCTGGGCGCCAACAGCGCCGACGAAGCCATGTCCAAGGCCGTGTCCAACCTGGACGTGGTCACCGCTGACCTGCAGACCGCGGTCATGAAGACCCGCATGCAGCCGATCAAGAAAGTGTTCGGTCGCTTCCCGCGACTGGTTCGCGATCTGGCACGTCAGCTGAAGAAAGAAATCAGCCTTGAACTGGTGGGTGAAGAAACCGACCTGGACAAGAATCTCGTCGAGGCCCTGGCCGACCCGCTGGTCCACTTGGTGCGCAACGCGGTCGATCACGGTATCGAGTCGCCGGAAGAGCGGGAAGCGTCGGGCAAGCCCCGCAACGGTCGTGTGATTCTGGCGGCCGAACAGGAAGGCGATCACATCCTGCTGTCGATTTCCGATGACGGCAAAGGCATGGACCCTGCGGTTCTGCGTGCGATCGCGGTCAAGCGTGGGGTGATGGACAAGGATGCAGCGGATCGCCTCAGCGACACCGACTGCTACAACCTGATCTTCGCGCCGGGCTTCTCGACCAAGACCGAGATTTCCGATGTGTCCGGGCGTGGCGTGGGCATGGACGTGGTGAAAACCAAGATCGCCCAGCTCAACGGTTCGATCAGCATCGATTCCACCAAAGGCCTGGGTTCGAAGATCATCATCAAGGTGCCGCTGACCCTGGCGATCATGCCGACGCTGATGGTCATGCTCGGCAACCAGGCCTTCGCGTTCCCGCTGGTCAACGTCAACGAGATCTTCCACCTGGACCTGTCGACCACCAACGTCGTCGACGGTCAGGAAGTGGTCATCGTCCGCGACAAGGCGCTGCCACTGTTCTACCTCAAGCGCTGGCTGGTCAGCTCGGCGGCTCACGAGGAGCAGCACGAAGGTCACGTGGTGATCCTGTCGGTTGGCACGCAACGCATCGGCTTTGTGGTCGATCAGTTGGTCGGCCAGGAAGAAGTGGTCATCAAACCGCTGGGCAAAATGCTGCAAGGCACGCCGGGCATGTCGGGCGCCACCATCACCGGTGACGGTCGCATCGCACTGATCCTCGATGTTCCGAGCATGCTCAAGCGCTACGCGGCACGACGGATCGGCTAAGCAGGATCGGCTTCGGTAGGCGGCTGTCGATGTTTTTCTGTGGGACCGGCTTTAGCCGGGAAGAGGCCGGCGAAAACACTGTGAATTTTTCGGTGTGACACCCGACGCCTTCCCGGCTAAAGCCGGTCCCACTAACAGCATGCGGAGGGCGCCTTGCGATGTTGTTTCAGTGGGACCGGCTTCAGCCGGGAAGAGGCCGGTATGGACACCATAGATTTCGCGGTGTGGCATCCGACGCTTTCCTGAGTAGGACCGGCTTTAGGCGGGAAAGGGCCGGTCTAGACACCGTGGATTTTCTCGGTGTGACATCCGACGCTTTCCTGAGTAGGACCGGCTTTAGCCGGGAAAGGGCCGGTATATACACCGTGGATTTCTCGGTGTGACATCCGACGGGTTCCCGGCTAAAGCCGGTCCTATAGGTATAAGTCCTACAGGTCCCGCGGGTCCTGTTTTAAGCGCGAAAACCGGTCCCACTGGCCTGCCCCTATCGCCAATGTGACCCAAGCTACGTGATTCAGGGCGCGCCGACCCTCAGGGTGGCGCGCGCTCTTTGGAGTGTTTATGGCAGTCAAGGTTCTCGTCGTGGACGATTCGGGTTTTTTCCGACGTCGTGTCTCGGAAATTCTCTCTTCAGATCCGACGATCCAGGTGGTCGGTACCGCCACCAATGGCAAGGAAGCCATTGAACAAGCCCTGGCCCTCAAGCCTGACGTGATCACCATGGACTACGAAATGCCGATGATGGATGGCATCACCGCGGTCCGTCACATCATGCAGCGCTGTCCCACTCCGGTATTGATGTTCTCCTCCCTGACCCACGAAGGCGCCCGAGTCACCCTCGATGCGCTGGACGCCGGTGCGGTGGATTTCCTGCCGAAAAATTTCGAAGACATCTCGCGTAACCCCGAGAAGGTCAAACAGATGCTGTGCGAGAAAGTGCACAGCATCTCCCGCAGCAACCGTCGTTTCGGCGGTTACGCCAGCACGTCTGCTGCACCGTCGGCACCGGCACCGTCTGCCGCACCGACTGCACCGCGCAGCACGTCCGCCGCACCGAGCCCGTCACGTCCGGCGCCAGCCCCTGCGCCTGCCCGCGCCACCGCGTCGGCGTCCCATCAGCACGCGCCAACGTCATCGGGTGTGCCCAAGCGCAAGGCCTACAAGCTGGTCGCGATCGGCACGTCTACCGGTGGTCCGGTGGCCTTGCAGCGGGTGCTTACCCAACTGCCAGCCAACTTCCCGGCGCCCATCGTGCTGATCCAGCACATGCCGGCCGCGTTCACCAAAGCCTTCGCCGAACGCCTCGACAAGCTTTGCCGAATTACCGTCAAGGAAGCCGAAGACGGCGACATGCTGCGTCCCGGTCTGGCGCTGCTGGCGCCTGGCGGCAAGCAGATGATGGTCGACGGTCGCGGCGCGGTGAAAATCCTGCCGGGCGACGAGCGTTTGAACTACAAGCCATGCGTCGACATCACGTTCGGCTCGGCGGCAAAGTCCTACAGCGACAAAGTCCTCGCCGTCGTCCTCACCGGGATGGGCGCTGACGGCCGTGAAGGCGCGCGTCTGCTCAAACAGAGCGGCAGCCAGATCTGGGCGCAGGACGAAGCCAGCTGCGTGATCTACGGCATGCCCATGGCGATCGTTAAAGCCGAACTGGCCGACGCCGTCTACAGCCTCGACGACATCGGGCGCCACCTGGTTGAGGCCTGCAGCTAATGGATGTCTTGACGCTTATAGGGATCATTCTGGCGTTCGTCGCGATCATCGGTGGCAACTTCCTTGAAGGCGGCCATCTGGGCGCATTGCTCAACGGCCCGGCGGCGCTGATCGTGCTGGGCGGTACGTTGGCGGCCTGCCTGCTGCAGACGCCGATGAGCGCGTTCAAGCGGGCGATGCAGATCTTCATCTGGATTCTGTTTCCGCCACGCATTGATCTGGCGGGCGGTATTGATCGCGTCGTGTCCTGGAGCCTCACCGCGCGCAAAGAGGGCCTGCTTGGCCTCGAAGCCGTGGCTGACTCCGAGCCCGATGCCTATTCGCGCAAAGGCCTGCAACTGCTGGTCGACGGCGCCGAGCCTGCGGCCATTCGCGGCATTCTGGAGGTGGATTTCATCACCCAGGAGAGCCGCGACATTCAGGCTGCAAAAGTCTACGAAAGCATGGGCGGCTATGCGCCGACGGTCGGCATCATCGGCGCGGTCATGGGCCTGATCCACGTGATGGGTAACCTCGCCGATCCCAATCAGCTGGGCAGCGGCATTGCCGTTGCGTTCGTGGCGACCATTTATGGCGTGGCCTCTGCCAACATGATTCTTCTGCCGGTGGCGAACAAGCTCAAGGCCGTGGCGATCCGCCAGTCGCGCTACCGGGAAATGCTCCTCGAAGGCTTGCTGTCGATTGCCGAAGGCGAGAACCCGCGGTCGATCGAGCTGAAGCTGCAAGGCTTCATGGAGTGATGGACTGATGGCCCGCCGACGTCGCCAGGAAGAGCACGAAAATCATGAACGCTGGCTGGTGTCCTACGCGGACTTCATCACCTTGCTGTTCGCTTTTTTCGTGGTCATGTATTCCATCTCGTCGCTGAACGAAGGCAAATACAAGGTGCTCTCCGAGGCGCTGGTCGGGGTCTTCAACGAGCCTGAGCGCAGCGTCAAGCCGATCCCCATTGGCGAGCAGAAACCGCAGACCGTTCGACCTGCCGACCCGCTGGTTCAGGACAGCGAGCAGACCGACGCCGCGCTGGGGCAGGCCGCCGACGACCCGCTGAAATCGATTGCCGATGACGTCAACGCGGCGTTCGGCGACCTCATCGCCTCCAAGCAGATGACCGTGCGCGGCAATGAGCTGTGGATCGAGATCGAGCTCAATTCCAGCCTGCTGTTTGGCAGCGGCGACGCGATGCCAAGCAATCAGGCGTTCGACCTGATCGACAAGGTCGCGAAAATCATCAAGCCGTTCGACAACCCGGTACATGTCGAAGGCTTCACTGATAACCAGCCGATCAACACCGGGCAGTTCCCGACCAACTGGGAGCTGTCGTCGGCGCGTTCATCGAGCATCGTGCGCATGCTGGCCATGGACGGGATCAACCCGGCGCGGCTGGCTTCGGTGGGTTACGGCGAATTCCAGCCGCTGACCTCCAACGCCACCGCTGATGGCCGCGCGCGCAACCGTCGTGTGGTGCTGGTGATCTCGCGCAACCTGGACGTGCGCCGCAGCCTCACGGGCTCGGGCGCCACGGCCAACGCAAAACCGGATGCTGCGCTGCGCCGTGCTGGCACACAAACTGCACCGGTCCAGGCCAAGCCGCCGCAAGGCGTCAAATCTTCGTCATCTGCCCCTTAAACCCGGTCGTCGCTTTGGTCGGGGGGAAAACGAGTACATGAGAGTCTGGGCAGTAGCCAATCAGAAAGGCGGGGTCGGCAAGACCACCACCTCTATCGCTTTAGCCGGCTTGCTGGCAGAGGCGGGCAAGCGTGTGGTCGTGGTGGATCTCGATCCCCATGGCTCGATGACCAGCTATTTCGGGCAAGACCCCGATACGCTGGAACACAGCAGCTTCGACCTGTTCCTCAACAAGGGCGTGGTGCCCGAAGGCTTGCCGGGCCAACTGCTGCTGCCGACCAGCGATAAACGCATTTCCCTGCTGCCGTCGAGCACCGCACTGGCCACCCTTGAGCGCCAGTCGCCGGGGCAGAGCGGCCTGGGGCTGGTGATTGCCAAGAGTCTGGCGCAGCTGTGGCAGGACTTCGATTACGCGATCATCGACAGCCCGCCGTTGCTTGGCGTGTTGATGGTCAACGCCCTGGCGGCGAGCCAGCAACTGGCGATCCCGGTGCAGACTGAATTCCTTGCGGTGAAGGGCCTGGAGCGCATGGTCAATACGCTGGCGATGATCAACCGTTCGCGCAAGGTGCCGCTGCCGTACACCATCGTCCCGACACTGTTCGACCGCCGCACCCAGGCATCGATGAGCACCCTCAAGCTGCTCCGCGACAGTTACCCGGAGCACGTCTGGAATGCGTTCATTCCGGTGGACACGCGATTGCGCGATGCCAGCCGCGCCGGCGTGACGCCTTCACAGTTCGACAACAAGAGCCGTGGCGTGCTGGCCTACCGTGCGTTGCTCAAGCACATGCTCACCGAACAGCTTGTCGGGCAGGTGGCCTGAGTGGCCGCTGATCATTATTTGTCGAGCGGCGCGCCTGCACGCTCAAGTCCATCGGCTATGCAGCCGATATCTGTATCAGGCGGTAATCGCATCACTACTTTTCGGGCTCCCGTATGAACCGCCCTCTGGACATTGCTTCACGACCACAACTGGCGCTGCAGAACTACCTGGACGCGTTGCTGTTTGACGCGACCGAGGAGTTGCAGGTCGTCGAGTCCGTCGATGAATTTCAAGCGGCCGTGCTCGAAGAGCAGGCCCATGACGCACGCATGCGTTCCGCAGTAGCGGCGGCTGTCGCTGTCGCTGCCGCGTTGCCTGCTGCTGTGCCCGCGCCGCAACCCGCTCCCATGAGCCGGCCTGCGCCTGTCTCGCTCGCCTGGTCGCCCCAGCCTGAACCGGCTGCGGCGCGGGTGATGGAACGCCCGGTGATGCCACCGGTGATTCTGCCGCCGGTGCTTGTCCCTGAGCCGGAACCGCTGGTTGAGGCTCGGGTGGTGGAAGAGCCACCGGTGGCCCTGGTCGAGCCGGTGGTTGATGTGCATCTGTCTGCCCAGCGCACTCCGACGCCTCCGCCCACCGGCGACGGGCGTCCGGCCTGGGCTGCCGAGCCGTTTGAATGCCTGCTGTTCGACGTCGCGGGTCTGACCCTGGCGGTGCCGCTGGTGTGCCTCGGCTCGATTTACCCGCTGGCGGGCCATGATTTGACGCCGCTGTTCGGTCAACCGGACTGGTTTCTCGGGATCCTGCCCAGCCAGGCGGGCAACCTGAAGGTGCTGGACACCGCGCGCTGGATCATGCCGGACCGGTACCGCGACGATTTTCGTCAGGGCCTGCAATACGTGATCTCGGTTCAGGGCTACGAATGGGGGCTGGCGGTGCATCAGGTCAGCCGCTCGTTGCGCCTGGACCCCAATGAAATCAAATGGCGCACCCATCGTGGTCAGCGGCCCTGGCTTGCCGGGACGGTGATCGAGCACATGTGTGCGCTGCTGGACGTTTCCGAGCTGGCCGAGCTGATCGCCAGTGGCGCGGTCAAGCAGATGCACAAGCTCAACTAGCATAAAGAACATCACATAAACACAGGCCGGCGTACGAATCGTCGACCGCACGGCACAACACGCAAGGGGTTAGGGGTATGAAGAAGTCGTCAGCACAGGGTTCCGAAGATCCGATTCTGCAATGGGTCACCTTCCGCCTGGACAACGAGTCGTACGGCATCAACGTGATGCAGGTTCAGGAAGTGCTGCGCTACACCGAGATCGCTCCGGTCCCGGGCGCGCCAAGCTACGTACTGGGGATCATCAACCTGCGCGGTAACGTCGTCACCGTCATCGACACCCGTCAGCGCTTTGGTCTGCCGCCGGTTGAAGTCAGCGACAACACGCGTATCGTGATCATCGAGGCCGACAAGCAAGTGGTCGGGATCCTGGTCGATAGCGTGGCTGAAGTGGTTTACCTGCGTCAGTCGGAAGTCGAAACCGCGCCGAACGTGGGCAACGACGAGTCCGCCAAATTCATCCAGGGCGTGTGCAACAAGAACGGCGAACTGCTGATCCTCGTGGAGCTGGACAAGATGATGTCCGAGGAAGAGTGGTCCGAGCTGGAGAACATCTGATTGATTCTTGATGTGGCGGTTATTTTTCTGGCGGTGTTGTGGGTCGCGAGCGTCGCGATGTTCATGGCCCACACCAAGCGCTTGCGCATCCAGGCCACGCAGCAGCTGGAGGCGGATTCGCTGCGTGATCAGCGCATCCGCGAGCTGGCCCGGCGGCTGGAAAATTACCAGGGCGGTACGGTGAGAATGGGCGAGGAACTGCACGAGTTGCGTTCCATGGTTGCACTGCTGCCGGACAAGATCACTGCCCTTGAGCAGCGCGATCCCTCGACCCTGTCCTTCGCCCAGGCCGCGCGCCTGGTCGGCATGGGCGCCAGCATCGACGAACTCACACAATCCTGCGGCCTGACCCAGGCCGAAGCGCAGCTGATGACCAAGATGCATGGCGGTAATCGGTAGAAAGCGTGCTCCTGCACCGGGTTTTGCAGCGTCTGGGTAGTCCCGACCGCCTGCAAAATCCGTGGGAGCCGGCTTGCTGGCGAATGCGGTTTTCCTGTGACCTGCTCGGCGACTGACGCGACGCGTTCGCCAGCAAGCCGGCTCCTACACTGATCGCGGTGAGTCAGTCATTCAGCGGCAGCCGTTCCGCCGCCTTCGCGGGCAAGCGCGCTCCTACACTGGGGGTTGCGGCGTCTCACTACTCGCACTTGTACGCACAATCCTCAGGTGCCGCATCTGGTGTGTGGCATTAGCCCTGCGTCTTGATACCCGACGCCTTCCCGGCTGAAGCCGGTCCCACCCAGTTACGCGGTGTGTCAGTGGGACCGGCTTTAGCCGGGAAGAGGTCAGTGCGCGCGACACAAGCATTCATGATGTGCCGCTGACCCGTGTAGGAGAGACCGGGGTGGCGCTCCACCTTGCCCGCGAAGAGGCCGGTGCATCCGACACATATTCATCGTCCCTGCCGCCGCCTTCGCGGGCAAGCGCGCTCCTGCAGTAGATTCGCGTCAACAGGTCATTGGCGTCGTGTCCATGAGCGGTAGAGGCTGAATCAACGCGGTGTGATATCCCGCTCCACCGGCCCGGCATCCGGGTCGAACCCCACCGGAAACTTGCCCTTGAGATGCCAGGCAAACGCGATGATTTCGGCGATGGTCAGGTACAGCTCTTGGGGAATGCTATCGCCCAGTTCGAGGCGGGCGAGCATTTTCACCAGTTCTGCGTTTTCGTAGATCGGGACTTTGTACTCGCGGGCGATCGCCAGAATGGCTTCCGCCAGGCTGTCATCGCCCTTGGCCGTCAGCGTCGGGGCCTGATGGCCGTCGTAGCTGAGGGCAATGGCCTGACGCGGTGTCTGCTCGGATTTGCTCATCAGGCGTTCTCGTCGATCCAGCGTTGTTCGAGCACGGCGCGCGGGCCCTGGGGCGGCACGCCACGGTTGCATTCCAGCTCCTTGACGTTCAAACCACACGCCACCAGGCGCTCACGCAGATTGCCCAGTTCGCTGGAAATCAACTCGGCGCTGCCTTCGCGTTCAGCCCATAACTGGCTGGCGATGCTCCCGGCAATCAGTTGCGCCTGCACGTGCAACGGACCAAGAGGCTCGAGATCAAACGCCAGCTCCAGCCGCCAGAGTTTTTCTCGCTCCCTGGCTTCCTGCGCCGGCGCATCGGCATGCTCGTCGCGCTCGGGCGTGTCCTCGCGCTGAACCTTGACCTGCAACGGCACGATGTCGTGGGCGTTGCGCATCGGGATCTCCAGCTGCCAGGTGGTCACCTGTGTGCCGTCGGCGTGGGTGCGGGTCTGCTCCAGCCCGCCCAACTGATGGCTCTGCAGGCGCGAAATCGCGCCCGCCGCCAGCTTCAGCAGCATCTCCAGATCGTCTTTGCTTTGCGGATGGCCGAGGGTGCGCGGTGGTAACGGGAAGTTGATCGGATCGCTCGGCGGCGCCACCAGCCCCAAGGTGCCGAAGGCGCTGCGCAAGACGCTGGGCATAGCCCGCGCCAGGGTATTGCCGGCGGCAGCGGCGTCATAACTGACGTTGCCCGGCAGCCCCGGCAGGAGTTGTGTGACCAGCCGCAGCAAGTTGGCCTTCATGTCCGGCACCAGCGTCGGGTTCAGCCCGGCGAGCAAGCGCGACTCCATGAACAGCCCGCTGGCGTTCAGCGCCTGGGCGACGCCCTTGGCGGTGGTCATCTGCGGGACGTCCGGCAGGTCGGCCAACAGTTGCACAATGCTCGCCCTCAGCGCCGGCGACAGGTTATCGCCATCGGCCGCCGGCGGCGGCATGTTCTGCAGCGCGGCGATCAGGCCCTGCAGAGAGCCCTGACGGCTTTGCTGGGTCGATAACTGCTGCGCCAGGGCCAGTTCGTCCAGACGATTGGGCAGGGCGACGAAATTCAGCGCCTGACTGTTTTGCACCTGGGCGCTGAGCAGACTGCCGACCCGCAACGGCTGCGGACTGTCGACGGTCAGGCTGGTGCCGGCCAGGGCCGTGTTGAGCAGGATGACGATAGAGCGGTAATTGGTCAGCTGCGCCCCGCCCGACGATTGCCCGGGGGATTGCCCCGCCAACTGCGCGACGTTCTGCGCCGCCACCTGCGTGGTCAGCACCTTGCCTTGCACCAGCGTGCCAGCGGGCAATTGCCGCGTGTCGATGCTGGTCAGGCTGTTGGTGGCGGCTTTCTGCAGGTCCTGCACGCTGATGGTCAGGGTGTCGGCCGAGCCTTGGGCGACGTTGACGCTGGTGCCCGGCGTCAGCGGCAGCGAACTGCTGACGGGGAGGGTGGTTTGCCGACCGTTGTCCATGGTCAGTTTGAGCAGCAGTTGAAAGTCCTGCCCCGACTGCTTGAGGCTCACCACTTCAGCGCTGGCCACCTGACCCGAGGTCAGCAGCCCTTCACGCGGCTCCATCAGCTTGAGCACTTCGCCCGCCGGCACACCCGCGCGCAGCAGGGCCGTGGCCACTGTTACTGGAGCAAGATTGGGTATATCGCCTGTCATCAGATCCCGACTCGGTAAATTTGCGCTCTGGGTGGCGGGTCCGGGTATGTATAATCCGGCACCGACTGCGTCGGCGGTCCACCGTTAAGCTGCATCAGTATAACGGCCGTCATGATCCCGACTTGAACCGCCGTGCCGCTGCAACTTAAAAGAAGGTCCCCATGTCGATCCCCTTTCTTGAAGCCGTGGCGCTGACTTGCGAGCGTGACGGGCGCCTGCTGTTCGAAGATCTCGAATTGCGGCTGAGCCCGGGCGACATGGTGCAGATCAGCGGCCCCAACGGCAGCGGCAAAACCAGCCTGCTGCGCCTGTTGTGCGGGCTGATGCAGCCCACCGCCGGCAACGTGCTTCTGGACGGCACACCTCTCCCCAGCCAGCGCAGCGAATTGACCCGCCACCTGCTGTGGATCGGCCACGCCGCCGGCATTAAAGAGTTGCTCACCCCCCTGGAAAACCTCGCCTGGCTCTGCGCGCTGCACACCCCCGTGGAGACCGCCGACATCTGGCGCGCCCTCGAAGCGGTCGGCCTGCGCGGCTTTGAAGACGTGCCGTGCCATACGTTGTCGGCCGGTCAACGGCGTCGCGTGGCACTGGCCCGCCTGTATTTGCCCGGGCCCGGTCTGTGGATGCTCGACGAACCCTTCACCGCGCTGGACAAGCAGGGCGTGGCGCAACTCGAAGCCCACCTGGCGGCGCACTGTGAAAACGGCGGCGCCGTGGTGCTGACCACGCACCACACGCTGAGCCGCACGCCTTTGGGTTATCGCGATCTGGACCTGGGGCAGTGGGCGGCATGAGTCACGTGTTCACCCTGTTGATCGCCCGCGAAGCGCGCCTGCTGTTTCGGCGCCCGGCCGAGCTGCTTAACCCGCTGGTGTTCTTCGCCATCGTCATCGCCCTGTTTCCCCTGGCCGTCGGCCCTGACACGCAACTGCTGCAGCGCCTGTCGCCAGGGTTGGTGTGGGTGGCCGCGCTGTTGTCCGTGCTGCTGTCGCTGGACGGCCTGTTCCGCAGCGATTTCGAAGACGGCTCCCTCGAACAATGGGTGTTGTCGTCGCAACCGCTGGCGCTGCTTGTGTTGGCGAAGGTCCTGGCGCACTGGGTCTTTTCCGGGCTGGCACTGGTCCTGTTGTCCCCGCTGCTGGCGCTGATGCTCGGCCTGCCCACCGCGTGTTTGCCGGTGCTGCTGCTGTCGCTGCTGCTGGGCACACCGGTGCTGAGCCTGCTCGGCGCGGTGGGCGCCGCGTTGACCGTAGGGCTCAAGCGCGGCGGTCTGCTGCTGGCGTTGTTGATTCTGCCGCTGTACATCCCGGTGCTGATTCTCGGCAGCGGCGCCTTGCAGGCTGCCCTTGAGGGCATGCCCGCGACCGGTTATCTGCTTTGGCTTGGCAGCCTTGCCGCACTGGCGGTAACCCTGACGCCCTTTGCAATTGCCGCTGGTTTGAAGATCAGCGTTGGCGAATAATCGCACCCTGACCGCGCGGACAGTTTTTCCGTCGACAGGTCCCGGACGCTTCAGCCATAAGAAGCGCCTCGCCCTGACAGCGCCTCTGGTTGAGACGCACTGTGATGACTAGCACCGTGATGAAAAGCACCGTAATGAAAAGGCAGCGTGATGAACACAAGCGCCAAGGCTAAACGCGGCCTGAGTTGGGCCTGGTTCCACAAACTCGGTTCGCCCAAATGGTTTTACGGCATCAGCGGCCGTCTGCTGCCGTGGCTGAGCATCGCTGCGGCGTTGCTGATCGCCATCGGCGTGATCTGGGGCCTGGCGTTTGCGCCGCCGGACTACCAGCAAGGCAACAGTTTTCGCATCATTTATATCCATGTGCCGGCGGCGATGCTTGCCCAGTCCTGCTACGTGATGATGGCCGTGTGCGGCGTGGTCGGGCTGGTCTGGAAGATGAAAATGGCCGACGTCGCCCTGCAATGCGCGGCGCCCATTGGTGCGTGGATGACCGCCCTGGCGCTGGTCACCGGCGCGATCTGGGGCAAGCCGACGTGGGGGTCGTGGTGGGTCTGGGACGCGCGGCTGACCTCGATGCTGATTCTGCTGTTTCTGTATTTCGGCCTGATCGCTTTGGGCAACGCGATCACCAACCGCGACAGCGCCGCCAAGGCCTGCGCCGTGCTGGCCATTGTCGGGGTGATCAACATCCCGATCATCAAATACTCGGTGGAGTGGTGGAGCACCCTGCACCAGGGCGCGACCTTCAGTCTGACGGAAAAGCCGGCCATGCCCGCTGAAATGTGGCTGCCGCTGCTGTTCACCGTGCTGGGGTTTTACTGCTTCTTCGGGACGGTGCTGCTGATGCGCATGCGCCTGGACGTGCTCAAGCGTGAGGCCCGGGCCGGTTGGGTCAAAGATATATTAATGAAGCGCTTTGGCCACACAGCGTCGCCTCGCAACGGAGCCGAACGATGAGCTTCGAATCTTTTAGCGATTTTCTCGCCATGGGCAAGCACGGGCTCTACGTCTGGTCGGCTTATGGCATCTGTTTCATCGTGCTGGTGATCAACGTCCTGGCACCGGTTTTAGCGCGTCGGCGTTACCTGCAACAAGAGGCGCGCCGTCTGCGCCGGGAGAGCAATACGTGAATCCGCTGCGAAAAAAGCGCCTGTTGATCATCGTGGCGATCCTCGCCGGGGTCGGCATTGCGGTCAGCCTTGCACTCAGCGCGCTGAAGGAAAACATCAATCTGTTCTACACCCCGACCCAGATCGCCAGCGGCGAAGCCCCCCGTGACACGCGGATTCGCGCCGGCGGCATGGTGGTACAGGGTTCGCTGCAGCGCTCGTCGGATTCGCTGGATGTCACCTTTGCCGTCACCGATTTCAACAAGTCGGTGCCCATCACTTATCGCGGCATCCTTCCGGACCTGTTCCGCGAAGGGCAGGGCATTGTCGCCCTCGGCAAGCTCAATAGTGACGGCGTGGTCGTCGCCGACGAAGTGCTGGCCAAACACGATGAGAAATACATGCCGCCGGAAGTCGCCAAAGCGCTGAAAGACAGCGGCCAGCCCGCGCCCGCTGCCACGCCCGCCGCTCTCCCGGAAAAACAGGGGTAAATCATGATTCCCGAACTCGGCCATCTGGCCATGATTTTGGCCCTCTGCTTCGCCATCGTGCAGGCCATCGTGCCGCTGATGGGCGCCTGGCGCGGCGACCGTCTGTGGATGAGCCTGGCGCAGCCCGCCGCCTGGGGGCAGTTTGCTTTCCTGGTGTTTGCCTTTGGCTGCCTGACCCACTCGTTCATGGTCGACGATTTTTCCGTGGCCTACGTCGCCGAGAACTCCAACAGCGCGCTGCCGTGGTACTACAAATTCAGCGCCGTCTGGGGCGCACACGAAGGCTCGTTGCTGCTCTGGGCGTTGATCCTCGGCGGCTGGACCTTCGCCGTGTCGATCTTTTCCCGGCAGTTGCCCCAGGTCATGCTCGCCCGCGTGCTGGCGGTGATGGGCATGATCAGCGTCGGCTTTCTGCTGTTTCTGATCCTCACCTCCAACCCGTTCAGCCGCATCCTGCCGCAGGTTCCCCAGGACGGGCGTGACCTTAATCCATTGCTGCAGGACATTGGGCTGATCGTCCACCCGCCGATGCTGTACATGGGGTACGTCGGGTTCTCGGTTGCGTTTGCTTTCGCCATCGCTGCGCTGCTCGGCGGTCGGCTTGATGCGGCATGGGCGCGCTGGTCGCGGCCGTGGACCATCGTCGCCTGGGCCTTTCTCGGCGTCGGCATCACCCTCGGTTCGTGGTGGGCCTATTACGAACTCGGCTGGGGCGGCTGGTGGTTCTGGGACCCGGTGGAAAATGCCTCGTTCATGCCGTGGCTGGTGGGCACGGCGCTGATTCACTCGCTGGCGGTCACCGAAAAGCGCGGCGTGTTCAAGAGCTGGACCGTGCTGCTGGCCATCGCGGCGTTTTCGTTGAGCCTGCTCGGCACCTTCCTTGTGCGTTCCGGCGTGCTGACGTCGGTGCATGCTTTCGCTTCCGACCCGGCCCGTGGCGTCTTCATTTTGATCTTCCTGCTGATGGTGGTGGGCGGCTCGCTGACCCTGTTCGCCCTCCGCGCGCCGGTGGTGAAAAGCCACGTCGGCTTTGGCCTGTGGTCGCGGGAAACCTTGCTGCTGGGCAATAACCTGGTGCTGGTGGTGGCGGCGTCGATGATTCTGCTCGGCACGCTCTACCCGCTGGTGCTGGATGCGTTGAGCGGGGCGAAGATGTCCGTCGGCCCGCCGTATTTCAACGCGCTGTTCGTGCCCCTGATGGGCTTGCTCATGGCCGTCATGGCGGTGGGCGTGCTGGTGCGCTGGAAGGACACGCCGGTCAAGTGGCTGTTGAGCATGCTCGCGCCGGTATTGGTCGGCAGCGCGGTGCTGGCAGGTATCGCCGGTTTCGCCATGGCCGACTTCCACTGGGCCGTGCTTGCCACCTGTTTGCTTGCGGCCTGGGTGTTGCTGGCCGGTGTGCGCGACCTGTTCGACAAGACCCGGCACAAAGGCTTGCTCAAGGGCATGCGCTCGTTGACCCGCAGTTACTGGGGCATGCAAGTGGCGCACCTCGGTATCGCGGTGCTGGCGCTGGGCGTGGTGTTGTCCAGCCAGAACAGCGCCGAACGTGACCTGCGCATGGCCCCCGGAGAATCGGTGGAACTGGGCGGATACATGTTCGTGTTCGAGGGCGCTCAGCATTATCAGGGCCCGAACTTCACCTCCGATCGCGGCACCCTTCGCGTGCTGGAAGACGGCCAGGAAATCACCGTGCTGCACCCGGAAAAACGCCTGTACACCGTGCAGCGTTCGATGATGACTGAGGCCGGTATCGACGCCGGTTTCACCCGCGACCTCTATGTGGCGCTGGGCGAACCGCTGGAAAACGGCGCGTGGGCGGTGCGTGTCCACGTCAAGCCGTTCGTGCGCTGGATCTGGTTCGGCGGCCTGATCACCGCACTGGGCGGGCTGCTGGCGGCGCTGGACAAACGTTATCGCGTCAAGGTCCGCGCGAAAGTGCGTGACGCGCTGGGCATGACGGGGGCGGCGGTATGAAGCGCTGGATGTTGCTGATCCCGCTGGTGCTATTTCTCGGCATGGCGGGTTTGCTGTACCGAGGTTTGTATCTGGATCCGTCGGAACTGCCGTCGGCGCTGATTGGCAAGCCCTTCCCTGAATTCAGCTTGCCCGCGGTGCAGGACGGCAAGCCGCTGACTCGCGCCGACCTGCTGGGCAAACCGGCACTGGTCAACGTCTGGGGCACTTGGTGCGTGGCCTGCCGGGACGAGCACCCGGTTTTGACGAAACTGGCCCAGCAGGGCGTGGTGATTTACGGCGTCAATTACAAGGACGTGAACGCCGATGCGTTGAAGTGGCTCAAGGATTTCCACGACCCGTATCAGCTGAACATCAATGATGAGGCCGGTAGCCTGGGTTTGAATCTGGGTGTCTATGGCGCGCCGGAGACCTTCTTGATCGATGCCAAGGGCGTCATTCGCTACAAGCATGTGGGTGTGATCGACCAGACAGTCTGGCGCGAGAAGCTGGCGGGCCAGTATCAGGCGCTGGTGGATGAGGGCAAGCAATGATCAGCCGTCATGATGTGGCGTCTGTTCGACCCTCTTCGCGGGCAAGCGCGCTCCTACAGGGGGGGCGGCGATTGGCTGCCGCTGCGGTATTGGCGCTGGGTTTTGCAGGTGTGGCCCAGGCTGCGATTGATGCCTACACCTTCAAGGACGACGCCGAGCGTGCCCGCTATACCGAGCTGACCCGCGAGCTGCGCTGCCCGAAATGCCAGAATCAGGACATCGCTGATTCCAACGCACCCATCGCGGCCGACCTGCGCAAAGAGATCTACCGCATGCTCGGCGAAGGCGAGAGCAATCAGCAGATCATCGATTTCATGGTTGATCGCTACGGCGAGTTCGTGCGCTACAAGCCCGAGCTCAACGCCCACACCTGGCTGCTCTGGTTCGGTCCGGCCGGCTTGCTGCTGGGCGGCGCGGTGTTGATTGGTGTGATCGTCGTGCGCCGTCGTCGCACAAGCCGCGAAGACGCCGATGTGCTCTCAGACGAGGAGCGTCAGCGCCTCGCCCACTTGCTGGATAAAAACCGCGAATGATTGATTTCTGGATGGCCGCCGGCCTGTTGTTGCTGGTGGCCCTGAGTTTCCTGCTGATCCCGGTGTTGCGCGGCCGTCGCGCTCAGACTGAGGAAGATCGCACCGCCCTTAACGTCGCCTTGTATCAGGAGCGCATCGCCGAGTTGCAAGCGCAGCAGGAGGAGGGCGTGCTCTCGTCGGCGCAAGTGGACGGCGGTCGGGCCGAGGCCGCGCGCGAACTGCTCGCCGACACCGAAGGCGTGGGTGCCGAGCGGGTGTCGCGCCTGGGCAAGCCGCTGCCGTTGCTCGCCGCGATTCTGGTGCCGGTATTGGCGTTGGGTCTGTATCTGCATTTCGGTGCGTCGGACAAGGTTGAGCTGACCCGGGAGTTCTCCCAACCGCCGGGCTCGCTGGCGCAGATGACCGAGCGGCTGGAGCGTGCGGTGAAGGCGCAACCGGATTCCGCCGAGAGTGCGTACTTCCTAGCGCGGACCTACATGGCCCAGGATCGCCCGGCCGATGCCGCGCGGATGTTCGAGCGTGCGGCCAAGCTGGCCGGTCGTCAGCCCGAACTGCTGGGGCAGTGGGCCCAGGCGTTGTACTTCGCCGCTAACAAGGCCTGGACCCCGCAGATTCAGGGGATTGCCGAAGAAGCGCTGAAGCTCAATCCCAAGGAAGTCACCAGTCTGGGCCTGATGGGCATCAACGCCTTCGAAAGCCAGCAGTTTGATCAGGCGGTGAGTTACTGGACGCGTCTGTTGGCCGTGTTGCCGCAAGACGATCCTTCCCGTGGGGCGCTGGAAGGCGGTATCAAACGCGCCAGAGACAAGGTGGTGCAAAGCGGCGGCACGCTGGAAAACACCCCGCCGGTGGCGGTGCAGGGCGCGCGCATGAAGGTGCGTGTCACGCTGTCGGAGGCGTTGAAAGCCAAGGTCCAGCCGGGCGACACAGTGTTTGTGTTTGCCCGCGCGGTGTCGGGTCCGCCGGCGCCGCTGGCGGTCAAGCGCGTGACCGTGGCTGACTTGCCGGTGGAGGTCGAGCTGACTGACGCCGACGCGATGATGCCGCAGCTGAAACTGTCGAACTTTGCCGAAGTCCAACTCGTGGCCCGGGTGTCCCGCGCCGGTCAGCCGACGGCGGGGGAATGGATCGGCCGCAGCCAGCCGTTGCCGAGCAATGTGACGGCGCTGCAATCCCTGACCATCGACAGCCCCGATCAGTAATCCCGTTAACGCAGCGAGTAGAGAGTCCTTATGTATCGCGTCGCCCGTTTTGCCTTGTTGAGTCTGGTGGTGGGATTGACCGCAGCCTGTGCGGTGCAGCATCCAGGGCCGCAGAGCTCCGAACCGATCCCGACCGTTCCCGGCCCGTCGCCGACCCCGCAGCCCGGCACTCCGCGCACGGCGCCAGAGACACCGCCGTCTATGCCGATCCCTGCACCGGGCCCGAAAACCTCTTCGCACTTCGCTCCGCCGCCGGGTGGCAACAGCCATTGGGATGCGCGCCTGGGCGTGCATGTGCTGGATAATGTGCCGAACACGTTCTATCGCCAGCGCACCTATTACCGCTGGAACAACGGCTGGACCTGGTCGACTTCGCCAAGCGGGCCTTGGCAGGAGACCGATGCCAGTGGTGTGCCGCCGGGGTTGAGCAAGCAGTTCGGGAACTGAGTCTTGCTGCGACAAGATTAAGAGCGTCTGCCTGGGGGCAGACTGTTTCGCCTTCGGCGAGTTACTTGGAAAAGCACCCCAAGTAACCAAGGGTGCTTGCTCCTGGTTTGGCCCCTCGTTCCTCGGGGTTCCCTCACTCCGGTCTCGCTCCGTGGGCCCGCCGCCATCCGCCATCCATGGCGGGGGGCGGCTCTCGCGGCATCCATGCCGCTCGACCCACTCCGCGAGACCTGCGTTCGGCCTGCACCCAAGTCGCGATGGGTGTCGTCTGGGCTGTCGCGTTCGAAGATCAAAAGCAGATCAAGAGCTTCCCGGCTGAAGCCGGTCCCACTGGGTGCACGCGCTGCTTTTAGTGGGACCGGCTTCAGCCGGGAAGAGGCCGGTTTGCTCACCATCAATCTTGATCGTTCCCACGCTCCGCGTGGTAACACCGCCCCGGACGCTCCGCGTCCCGCAGACGACGCGCATGCAGCCTGGCGAGGTGACGCGGAGCGTCGCGGGATACATTCCCACGCGGAGCGTGGGAACGATCAAAGATCATTGAAACACCGCGTACCCGTAGGACCGGCTTCAGCCGGGAAGCGGTTGATCTGCTCTAGATCTTGATCTTGATCTTGATCTTGATCTTGATCTTGATCTTGATCTTAATCTTCAAACACATGACTTCCAGACGACACCTATCGCGACTTGGGTGCAGGCTGAGCGCAGGTTTTGCGCAGTGGGCCGAGCCGCAGGGATGCGGCGAGAGCGCCGTCAGGACAGGGATGTCCGTTCGGCGCGGGCCCACGGAGCAAGACCGGAGTGAAGGAACCCCGACGCAGGAGGGGCCCAACCAGGAGCAAAAGCCCTTGGTTACTTGGGGCTTTATCAAGTAACTCGCCGAAGGCGAAACGTCTGCCCCCAGGCAGACGCTCTTGATCTTGGCGTACTAAGCCGGGGGCCTATTTCGCCGGGTAGATCTGGTCAAACACCCCACCATCATTGAAGTGAGTTTTCTGCACCGTGCGCCAGTCGCCGAAGGTTTTTTCCACTGACAGGAAGTCCACTTTCGGGAAGCGGTCGGTGTACTTGGCCAGCACCGCCGGGTCCCGAGGCCGCAGGTAGTTGTTGGCCGCGATTTCCTGGCCTTCGGGCGACCACAGGTACTTCAGGTATTCCTCGGCCACCGCGCGGGTGCCTTTCTTGTCGACCACCTTATCCACGACGGTGACTGGAGGTTCAGCTTCAGCGGACACGCTCGGATAGACGACTTCGAACTGATCGCGACCAAACTCGCGGGCGATCATTTCCGCTTCGTTTTCGAAGGTCACCAGCACGTCGCCGATGTGGTTGGTCATGAACGTGGTGGTCGCGCCACGGCCGCCGGTGTCGAGCACGGGCACGTGGCTGAACAGCTCGCCGACGAATTTCTTCGCCGCCGCTTCATCCCCGCCGTTCTTCAGCGTGTAGCCCCAGGCCGAGAGGTAGGTGTAACGCCCGTTGCCCGAGGTTTTCGGGTTCGGCACCACCACTTCAACGCCATCCTGGACCAGGTCCGGCCAGTCCTTCAGCGCCTTGGGATTGCCCTTGCGCACGATGAACACCGTGGCCGAAGTAAACGGTGCGCTGTTGTTCGGCAGGCGGGTGACCCAGTTATCCGGCACCAGTTTGCCGTTGTCCGCCAGCGCGTTGATGTCGGTGGCCATGTTCATGGTGATGATATCGGCGGGCAGGCCATCGATCACTGAACGGGCCTGTTTGCTCGATCCGCCGTAGGACATCTGAATCGTCGGGGTTTCCTGGTGCTCGGCGTTCCAGTGCTTCTGGAACGCGGCGTTGTAGTCCTTGTAGAAGTCGCGCATCACGTCATACGACACGTTGAGCAGCGATGGCGCGGCGGCCTGTGCAGCGCTGCCCAGCGCCAGTCCTGCGGCGAGCAGGGAAGCGGCGAAGATCTTTTTCACTGTGGATTCCTTGTGGCGTTAAGCATGAAGCGTTTATCGGGTCGCTCTTGGAAGAGCCTTTGTTATAACCAGACGAGAGGGCCAGTGGCTGGCGACTATAACCAAAGTCGCCAGCGGCCCAATAGATCAAAAACTCATGTGCTTATGCCGCCTTGCGCATCGGCCGGTGCGGCGACCGCGCCGAGCTTGGGAAACAGCGCATTGCCGCACCGCGAACAGAACGCCGCGTTGGGTTCATGGGCGTTCTTGGCGCAGACCGGGCAGTCGTGCTGCAACTGATCGCCGCGCATCGCGTTGGCCAGTTCAGCGGTGAAAATCCCGGTGGGCACGGCGATGATCGAGTAGCCGGTGATCATCACCAGCGACGACAGGATTTGCCCGATCGGCGTTCTTGGCACGATGTCGCCAAAGCCCACCGTGGTCAGGGTGACGATCGCCCAGTAGATGCCTTTGGGAATGCTGGTGAAGCCGTGCTCCGGGCCTTCGACGACGTACATCAGGGTGCCGAACACCGTCACCAGCGTCGACACGGTGGCCAGAAACACGATGATCTTCTGTTTGCTGCCCCGCAGCGCGGCGAGCAGGTAGTTGGCCTGTTTCAGGTAGGGACTGAGCTTGAGCACACGGAAGATCCGCAGCATCCGCACCACGCGGACAATCAGCAGGTACTGAGCGTCGCTGTAATAGATCGCCAGGATGCCCGGCACGATGGCCAGCAGGTCGATCAGGCCGTAGAAGCTGAACGCGTACTTGAGGGGTTTGGGCGAGCAGTACAGGCGCACCAGGTACTCGACCGCAAAGATGAAGGTGAAGGTCCACTCGACCCAGGCCAATGGCGCGGCGTAATTGCGGTGCACGGCTTCAATGCTGTCGATGATCGCCACGAGCAGGCTGCAGAGGATGAGCACCAGCAGGATCTTGTCGAAGCGTCGGCCGGGTTTGGTGTCACTTTGAAAAACGATGATGCGTAGCTGTTCGCGCCAGCTGATGTTGCTGTCCATGGGGTCGTTCCGCGTGCAAGGTCGGCAGAGCGTGGGACAAAGCGCTCAGGAGCGCAACCTGTCATCGCTGAGTGCACCGCGTACCCATGTGGGACCGGCTTCAGCCGGGAAGGCGTCGGTCGTCACACCGCAATGCTGATGGCGAACACACCGGCCTCTTCCCGGCTAAAGCCGGTCCCACTATGGATATGCGGTCAAACAGTGGGACCGGCTTCAGCCGGGAAGGCGTCGGTCGTTACACCCTAAATCTGATTTCGAACACACGGGCCTCTTCCCGGCTACAGCCGGTCCCACTATGGATACGCGGTCAAACAGTGGGACCGGCTTCAGCCGGGAAGGCGTCGGTCGTTACACCGCAAATCTGATGGCGAACACACCGGCCTCTTCCCGGCTAAAGCCGGTCCCACTATGGATATGCGGTCAAACAGTGGGACCGGCTTCAGCCGGGAAGGTGTCGGTCGTTACACCGCAAATCTGATGGCGAACACACCGGCCTCTTCCCGGCTAAAGCCGGTCCCACTATGGATACGCGGTCAAGCAGTGGGACCGGCTTTAGCCGGGAAGGCGTCGGGCATCACACCGCAAATCTGATGGTGTTCACACTGGCCTCTTCCCGGCTAAAGCCGGTCCCACTATGGATACGCGGTCAAACAGTGGGACCGGCTTCAGCCGGGAAGGCGTCGGCATTCACACCGCACATCTGATGGCTGCACACACCGCAAAATTGATGGCGTCAAAACGGGCCTCTTCCCGGCTGAAGCCGGTCTCACTAACACCGCGTACCCCTGTGGGACCGGCGTTAGCCGGGAAGGCGTCAGTCGCTTAAACCCGAAACTGCCGCAACAACCCGTTCAGCTGTTCACTCAACCCCTTGAGCTGATTGCTCGCCGCGCTGGACTGTTCAGCCGCCACTGCCGTGCTCTGGGACAACTGCGCCGCCTGGGTGACGTTCTGGTTGATGTCTTCCACCACGTGGGATTGCTCGAGGGTGGCGCTGGCAATAGAGGCATTGAGGCCGTTGAGGTTGCGCAGTGCCTGGCTGATCGAGGTCAGGCTCTTGCCGGCCAGGTTGGCCTGCTCAATGGTCAGTTGCGACGAACGACTGCTGTCGGCGATCACTTTCACCGCAGCGTCCGAATGGGCTTGCAGGCGCTCGATCATCGCCTGGATTTCCGCCGTGGATTTCTGCGTGCGCTGGGCCAGCAGGCGTACTTCGTCTGCGACCACGGCGAAGCCACGGCCCTGGTCACCGGCGCGCGCGGCTTCAATGGCGGCGTTCAGCGCCAGCAGGTTGGTCTGCTCTGCGATCGAACTGATCACCTCCAGCACCCCGCCAATCTGCGTGCTTTCACTGGCCAAAGTGCGAATCACTTCCACAGCCTGGTCGATGGTGCCGGAAAGGTGCCCGATCTGCTTGAGGCTGCTGTCGATATTGGCTTGGCCCTGCTGCGCCTGGGATTCGGCGTTGCGCATCTCGCTGGCGGCGTGCTCGGCGTTCTTCGCCACGTCCTGCACGCCATAGGTCACTTCATTGACAGCGGTGGCCACCTGTTCCATCTGCAACGACTGCTGCTGGCTGCGCTCCTGAGCTTGAATGGCGTTGCTGCCCAGCTCACTCGACGCCTGCCCGAGGCCGACCGCAGACGACTGCAGCTCGCTGACCACCCCCCGAAGCTTGGCGGTAAACGCATTGAAGTGCCGGGCCAGTTGTGTGACCTCGTCGTTGCCCTGGGTTTCCAGGGTACGGGTCAGGTCGCTTTCGCCGCTGGCGATATTCGCCATCGCCTCGACGGTGGTTTTAAGCGGGCCGGCGATGCTGCGGGCGATCAGAATCAGCACAAGCGCCATCACCAGAATGATGCCGGCACTGATCGACAGCGCCTTGACCACTTGCTTGTAGAACTCGGCCTGCACGTCATCGACGTAAACGCCGGAGCCGATGATCCAGCCCCACGGTGAGAACAGCGAGATGTAAGAGGTCTTGCCGACCGCGTCACTGGTTCCGGGCTTGGGCCAACGGTAGTTGACCATGCCGGCGCCTTTGGCCTTGGCCAGCGTGACCATCTCGTTGAAGACCTGGAAGCCGTCCGGGTCTTTGATGCCGGACAGGTCCTGACCCACCAGCTTGGGATTGGCCGGGTGCATGATCATCACCGGGCGCAGGTCGTTGATCCAGAAGTAATCGGTCTGGTTGTAGCGCAGGCCGCGAATGGCATCCATCGCCTGCTGCTGTGCCTGCTCGCGGGTCAGGGTGCCTGCAGTTTCCAGGCCATGGTAGTAGTCAAGCAGGCCGCTGGCGGTCTGCACCACATGCATGGTCTTGACGGTTTTGGCGTCGTACAGATCGTCGTGAATCTGCTTGAGCATCGCCCCCGCCAGCGTAAACAGCATCACTACCGCGACGATTAGAATCAGCCACAAGCGCCGGCTGATCGAAAGATTGCGCATATTCATGATCGTCACTCCGTTTCTTTGTTCTTTTTATTGGACCAGGCGTATCGAGGCCGCGCGCCGGGCAAACCGGGTGCGCGACAGCGGACCGATGACCGTCAAACGACGGACAGAGGACGCGGTGTCATTAAGCGTCTCGGCTTGCTGGTGATAAACGTGAGAGTGGCGCAGGGATATATCTGGAATTGTAGGTGCCCGAGCCCTATCAGCTGTAAGAAATGCCTTCGCCTGGCGTCAGATCCGACACAGGTATAGCGAAAGGCTTACACCAGCTGAGGAACTTGGCTCTAGGTTGAAACACGTCCGCGCGGTACATTGGATCCATCAACTGCAGCAACGGACCGCTGCAGGATCAAGGATGATCGACCGTTGCCAGGCATTGGCGGCCAACAGGAAGTTGGACGGTGTTGCACAAACCCGCTTCGGCGGGTTTTTTATTGCCCGGGATTTGGTGAAGGCCTTTTTGTAGGCATTTATTTGCCCAATCTGTACGACGTTTCGACCAAATGTTGTTTCCCAATGGAATTTCCGGCGCTTGCGTCGCTCACAGTACGGACTACACCCGAGTCCAGGACAGGGCCGGCCGGGCAGGCATGGGAAATAATTATTGTGGATGTGGCGCTAATGGCAGCAGACGTACCGAACAAGAGACTCATTCTGGTAGTTGAGGACGAGCAAATCATTCGCGAGTTCGTCTGCGAGATCCTCGAGGATGAAGATTTCAAGACCTTTGCACTGGAGAGTGCCGACGAGGCCGCTAAGTACCTCGAGAGCAACTCGGACGACGTGGCGCTCCTGCTTACCGATATCCTGATGCCGGGTCAGTTGAACGGTGCCGATCTGGCGAACCTGTCGGGCAACAAGTATCCGCACATCCCGATCCTGATCATGTCAGGTCACGAGACGCCCGAGAGCTCTGGCGTCGTGCACCCGGTCGTGTTCATTCGTAAACCGTGGAGCTTCGGCCAGCTTCTTCAGGGCGTCAACAAGGCCTTGGGGTACGACAGGCTCGAAGGCCAGTGACCCTCAGCGGTCCGGCTCACACCCTTTGAGCACCAGCCGGATAATGGTTTGGGCGGCCGCTTCGTAATCAGCGTCGTCCAGGGTCGCTTTGCCCGTGACCGTTGAAATCTGCCAGTCGAAATCGGCGTAAGTCTGGGTCGCGGCCCAGATGCTGAACATCAAATGATGGGGGTCGATCGGCGCGATCAGACCGTCATCGATCCATCCCTGGATGCACTCGATGTTATGCCGGGCCTGGCCATTCAACTGGGTTACCTGCTCGGGCGTCAGATGCGGCGCGCCGTGCATGATCTCGCTGGCGAAAACCTTTGAAGCGAAGGGCAGGTCGCGGGAGATGCGGATCTTCGAGCGGATATAGCTCGTCAACACTTCAGCCGGCACACCCTCGCGATTGAATGGCGTCGACGCCTGCATGATTGGCTCGATGATGCTTTCGAGCACCTCGCGGTACAGGTTGTCCTTCGATTTGAAGTAGTAATAGACGTTGGGCTTGGGCACACCCGCCTTGGCGGCGATGTCGCTGGTCTTGCTGGCGGCGAATCCTTTATCGGCAAATTCTTCACTGGCTGCGCGCAGGATCAGTTCTTTGTTGCGCTCGCGGATGCTGCTCATAAACCGGTATGTCCTTGCCTGCTCGGCGGTGGCGAATGTTAGCACCGGCCTCGCTGCAGGCTCAACATTGCCACTGCCACGCAACCCCGTCCCTTTCCCGCATCGGCTTGCCGCTGTCTCAATGGCGCGCCAGTGGTATTGTGTGGCGGGTTGTACCGGGAGCAGTAGCAGAACTGGCGCCTTATCAAGGCTGAACGCGTATTCGGTGGCGAGGTGTCGGCAGCATGAACAGCCCATTGTTTTCCAGCGTCGTTGCGTATGCGCAGCATTGCGAACGGCAGTTGGTGGAAATCCTGCACCGCCGGCCAACGCTCGACCGGCAGCAGGTCATGACCTGGGTCGACGAGCAGAGTCATGCGATGAAGGACCGTGATCCCCTCGACCTGCTGCGCTCGCTGAATGCGAGGGTGCGCGCGGGCAAGCCTCTGCCCTGGGAAGGGCATTCCTGAGCGGGTGACCCTGGCCGCGTTTGCCTGTGACCGTTGAACGTCAGCCTGTTTAGCGAGGGTTGAAGTGCTTCGGTCCCAGGCATGCGCGCTTTAGTTCGATGGAGCGCGTGCCTTTACTTGTCGCTGATCGCCGCATAGGCCGGCGCAGGCCTGCGGTTGTAGTACATAGCGGCACACACCAGCAGCAAGAGAATGCCCAGCAGTACCATCGAAGAACCGACCGTGCCGAAGTCCAACCCGCCTTTTTCATGGGATTTGGTCAGCACGTCGCCCAACGTTGCGCCGAACGGACGAGTCAGCACGAAAGCAATCCAGAACAACGCCACCGACGACAACCGGGTGGTGTAGTGAAGCACCACGACCACGGCAATCGCCGAACCGATCAGCAGTGCCCCGCCCATGAAGCCCAACCCCGAGTCATCCGCCAGGAAGTCGCCCAGCGCGGTGCCCAAGGTGTTGGAGAACAGGATCGCGAACCAGTAGAACAGCTCGGCCTTAAGTGTGGTAACACGGCTGACCGACAGCGATCGCTCGCTCCAGTACCAGGCCGTGAAGATCGCCAGCAGGATCGCCACGAGAATGGCCGAACCTGCGGCATAACCGAGGCCCAGCGTGCGGTCCATGAAGTCAGACATGGTGGTGCCCGCGGTGCTGGTGGAAAGAATCACCAGCCAGTACAGCGCCGGGTTATAGCGCTTGGAGGCCAGTTGCGTGATCAGCGTGACGACAAACACGCTGATCAAGATAAGGGAGCTGATCAGATAACCCACATCGAGCGTCATCGACAGCAAGTCACCTGCTGTTTCGCCTAACGTGGTGGCACAGATTTTCATGACCCAGAACGCGAGCGTGATCTGCGGAAGTTTGTTCATTGTGATTACCGGGTGGTTCAGACAGGGAGGTTCGAGTGTCTGCCCGACAGTGGCCGACGGTGCCTATCTTCCCGGAGCGGAAGTTAAAAATCGGTCGTATGAAAATGAAAAGCGCATGAATTGCCCGGAGCGCCATGCCCCGGACATTCTGCGTTGGACGTCGCATGCCAACGGCCTGCGAGGGCTCTTGTTAGCACCGTTGCGAAGCGATCAGAAGAACACTTTCACCAGCAAGCTGGCGGTGTTCTGGTCGGTGTCGAACGAGCGTGTGTCGTTGATCCCGTACTTGTTGCTCCAGTAGTCATACTCGACGCCCACATACAACTGCCGGTCCGGAAGATTAAGCGCTTTGCCCAGATCGTATTTGATCTGCGGGTTGAAGTGCAGGTTGGAGTGGTAGTCGCCCTTGCTGTTGGACTGTTTGTTGTCCACGACCCAGTCCATGAAACCGTCGATGAGAATGTCGGACTTGCCCACCGGGATGGTGTAAGACCAGACCGGGGTAATCTGCCAGGCGCCGTAACCGGCGCGGTGGCCGTCGTTGTAACGCTTGTAGAAGTTCAGCTGGAAGTAATCGAAGCCGGGAATCTTCAAGTCAAAACCGGGACCGATCAAATAGGACTCGACATCGCCTTCGCCAAACTCGTAGGTCGTCGCCAGCAGCACGTCCGTAATAGGCCCCAGCTGAAACTTCTGATCGAAGATCTTGCCCATGGACAGGCGAGGGGAGATTTCCCCGTACGTGGTTGCATTGCCAACGCCCGCGTCTTTCTTGCCGTTGTAGCTGATGTAATCGAGGAAGACGAAGTTATCGCCGTATTTCCAGCCATCGGCATGTTCGTAGGTGAACGTCTGCTGATTCTCAGGGTTCACGGCGAAGTTCTTGCCGTAGAGGTACGTCAGGCTGTTGCTCTGCCACTGCAACAGATCACCCGACATGGCCGGCGCGGCGGCAAGCAGGCTACTGGCGGCCATCAGGCTGGAAAGCGTGCGGTTCATGTAAATACTCCCTTGGATTGACGTCGTTGTTTTTTGCGAACTGACGCTCTGTTGTGGCGCCTTGGTTTTAACTGGCTAAGTTGTCTGTTTGATCAGCTTTGTATGAATAGCAAGAGCTGAGCCAACACCTTGAAAAAAGACAAAAAAACCCTGCCGGCTGTTTGAAGAACAGTCGATTGGTCGTTTTATCGATGCCGTTTGGAAGATGCACAGGCTGATCGGAGAGTTGTCCGGTCAGTCAGGTTAGTTGCAGTGTTGTTATTGGACTGAATTCGAGCGGCGGCGGAGGATACTGACTCGCGCAGCTGTGCTCAAGTGCTCTGTGACAGCGCACTCTCGTCGAAAACAGGGCAACCCTTCAGTCATGGCGACGCGGCAGGCATGCGCGCGTCAGTTGAGTCGGACATGCAACACCTCATTGTTTTTATTTTATGAGTACGCCCGGTGTGGCAGGGCGGAGGAACGCTGTTTCTGTAGGAGCGTGGCTTGTCCCGCGATCGGCCGGGAACCGGTCGTAACATCGGGCAACTCGGTGAACCTGGTGTAACGCGGCAGACGAATTGCTGCCGCTGCGCGCCAGATCGCGGGACAAGCCACGCTCCTACAGGAGATTCATTCGTTCATGAACCTGCAGCCAGTCAGTCAGTTCACCTGCGCCCCTTTATCGATCCATTGCCCCAGCAGGTCGCGTTCCTGTTGGGTCATCTGGGTGATGTTGCCCAGTGGCATGATCTGCGCGGTCACCGCCTGGGCTTGAATGCGCGGGGCGAGCTGCTGGATCTGTTGCGGCGTGTCGAACATGATCCCGGCCGGCGCGCTGCTGAACAGCGGACTGGTGGGTTTGGCGGAGTGGCAGACGGTGCAGCGTTCCTGAATCACGCTGTGGACCTTCTCGAAATCCACGCCGCCGGTGCTGGCTTGCGCCGGTTGCGCGGCAGCGGGGGCAGTGGCGGGCACAGGTGCAGTTTCAGGGGCAGCGGCGACAGGTGCTGGCGCGACCTCAGGCTTCGGTTCATCAGCGCGATGACCGCCGATGGCCGTGCCTGGCAGTGGCTGGTACTGGATCTTCGCCGCTACATCCGGGCCGCGCGGCATTTGCGCGGGACCTGTGACGTACGCCAGGCACATCATCCCCAGCGCGCCGACCGGCAAGGCCCAGGCGTATTTGTGGCTGTTGTGACGGGTGTTGAAGTAGTGACGGACCAGCACCGCACACACCGCAATCCCGGCCAGGATCAGCCAGTTGTACTGGCTGCCGTAGGTGCTCGGGAAGTGGTTGCTGATCATGATGAACAGCACGGGGAGGGTGAAGTAGTTGTTGTGCCGTGAGCGCAGCAATCCTTTGGCGGGGAGCGACGGGTCCGGCGTGCGGTTTTCGGCGATGGCGGCAACCAGCGCGCGCTGGGCCGGCATGATGATGCGCAGCACGTTACCGACCATGATCGTGCCGATGATCGCACCCGTGTGCAGGTACGCCGCCCGCCCGCTGAACACCTGGCTGAAGCCAAAGCACGCCGCGATGACCAGCACGAACAGGACCAGGCCCAACAGGGCAGGACGCTTGCCCAGCGGCGAATCGCAGAGGATGTCGTAGATCGTCCAGCTGGCGATCAATGAGCCGACGCCGATGGCGATGCCTGCGCCGCCGCTCAGCGTGCTGCCGGGTGCCAGCAGGTAAAGGGTGGGGTTGGAATAGAACACGATGCACAGCAGCGCCACGCCTGACATCCAGGTCCAGTAGGCTTCCCATTTGAACCAGTGCAGGTCGTCCGGCATGGTCGGCGGCGCCAGCTTGTACTTTTCCAGGTGGTAGATACCGCCGCCGTGAATCGCCCAGAGGTCGCCCGACAGACCGTCACGGGGGTTGGCGCGGTTGAGGTTGTTTTCCAGCCAGACGAAGTAAAAGGACGCGCCAATCCAGGCGATCCCGACGATCATGTGAATCCAGCGCACGCCCAGATTCATCCATTCCATCAGATGTGCAGCCACAGTCTTACCCTTTGCCTGCCACCCTTTGGCGGGTGGTCAGACCCTTCTTATAGTTGGGGATCGAGAACCATCTTCTGACTCTCTTCGAAGAAATGCTCATCGCAGTTATTGCCACTGCCACTGCGATCAACCACCAGGAAGTCATCCCGCTTTTCGATCGTGAGCACCGGGTGGTGCCAGACGCCGCGATGGTAATTAACACCCTGCCTGCCATTGGTGATGAAGGCGCGGGTCAACTCGGGTTCAGGTGCATCGCCAAGTGGCGCGACCACGACCAGAAAAGGATGGCCGAGCAGCGGGATGAAAGCCTGGCTGCCCAGCGGATGGCGCTCCAGCATGCTGATGGTCAACGGCATGTCCAGCGCCTCGGCGCGAAAGATGCTGATGATCGCCTTGTCGTCCGGCGTGGCCGTTTCAACCTCGGCCAGACGGTGAAAGCGCATGGTCGAGCCGTTGTTGATCATGAAATGATCGCTGCCATCGGTTTCGATGACATCGCCAAACGGGGCGAAGGCTGCCTTGGTCAACGGCTCGATGATCAGTGTGCGCATGCGGAGTCTTCTGTTCATGTTTGGTGGATTGGTGATCGTTCCCACGCTCCGCGTGGGAATACATCCCCTGACGCTCTGCGTCACCCTGGACGCGGAGCGTCCGCAAAGGGGTTACCACGCGGAGCGTGGGAACCATCGGTTATCAGAGGCCAAGCGTTTATTTCGCAACCTTGCCCAACACCCGCAGCCGGCTCACGCCGCCATCCGGGAACACGTTCAGGCGGATATGAGTGATCGGCCCCAGCGCCTTGATCTGCTCGGCGAAGGTGTGTTCGGCGTGCATCTCCAGCTTCTGGCTCGGCAGCAGTTCGCGCCAGAACAGGCTCTGGGTTTCGATCTGGCTGTCGGTGCCGCCTTTGACGAAGGCTGCCTGAATCGAGCAGCTGTCCGGGTAGTTGCCCTTGAAGTGCAGGGTGTCGACGACGATCTGCTCGACCTCGCCTGCATGTCCCAGCGCCACGATCACCCAGTCATTGCCCGGCGTGCGGCGACGTGCGGTTTCCCAACCGTCGCCCATGTTCACGCCACGGCCCGGGTTGAGGATGTTGCTCATGCGCCCGTAATGCTCGTCGGAACAGGCCAGCGCACGACCGCCATTCAGCGCAGCGACCAGGTCGATCTGCTCGTTGTCGGCCACCGCCGACCAGTCCCGATGGGGCACGCCGTACACGCGCAGACGCGCGACGCCGCCGTCCGGGTAAATGTTGAAACGCAAGTGGCTGTAGGGCTTTGCGTCAGCGATCTCGTGGTAATGGTGGCTGTCGCCCTTGAGCTCCACGGCCGGCAGCACTTCGGTCCAGTCGGTGTGCTCGTCCGGCTCGCCCGACGCCAGGAAGCACGCTTCCAGCGAAGCCGATGGCGGGTAGTTGCCGGTGAAGTACGAGGTGTCGATGTCCACGCCCTTGATCGAACCGGCGACGCCCAGGCGGATCACCGCACTGTCGTAACCTTCGAAACGCTTGCGGCGCGATTCCCAGCCGTCCATCCACTTGCCGTTGTCGTCGAACACGCCTTCTTTCCAGACCGCAGGTGTCGGCTGGAACAGACGGTTGGCGTCGGCGAACCAGTCATCGGTGACGGAAAGGATCTTCGTCCCCAAGCGCGCATCGGCCAGGTTGACGAACTTCTCGAAGGGTGCGGCGTAAGCTTTCATTCTTTCTGTCTGCCTTTGATAAGGGGCGTGGGAACGGTCGGTCAGAGGGCTTGCAGGCGGAACATCGCGATCCTGTTGATCTCGGCGAGGGCGCAGGCGAACTCGACGTCGGCCGTGTTGTGAATGCGCGTCTCGAAGGCCGCGAGGATTTGATGCCGGTTGCTGCCTTTCACCGCCATGATGAAGGGGAACGCGAACGTCGCTTTGTAGGCATCGTTCAGCTCGGTGAAGCGCTGAAACTCTTCGGCCGTGCATTGGTGGATACCGGCGCCAGCCTGTTCAGAGGTACTGGCTTCGGTCAGTTGGCCTTGCACGGCGGCTTTGCCGGCAAGGTCCGGGTGAGCATTGATCAGCGCCAGTTGCGCGGCGTGATCGGCACTCAACAGGATGTCGCTCATGCGTGCGTGCAGCGTCTCGATATCGTCGAGCTCATGCAGCTGGCCCTGGTCATAGGCCTGTTCGGCGACCCAGGGCGAGTGTTCGTAGATGTCAGCAAAAACGTGAACGAATTCATCGCGGCTGAGCGAAGAGGGCGTCAGGGTCTGAAAGCGGCTCATTCGGCGGTTCCATTGAAGGGATGGACGTCATGCCAGTGCCGCGCGATCTCCACGCGGCGGGCAAACCAGACCTGCTCGTGGCCTTTGACGTACTCAAGAAAGCGCTGCAGCGACGCCAGTCGGCCTGGGCGGCCAATCAACCGGCAGTGCAGGCCGATCGAAAGCATTTTTGGTGCCTCGGCCCCTTCGGCGTAAAGCACGTCGAAGGCGTCCTTCAGGTAATCGAAAAAGTCGTCGCCCTTGTTGAAACCCTGCACCTGGGTGAAGCGCATGTCGTTGGTGTCCAGCGTGTACGGGATCACCAGGTGCGGCTTGCCGGTGGGGGTGTTCGGCTCCCAGTAGGGCAGGTCGTCGTCGTAGGTGTCGCAGTCGTAGAGAAAACCGCCTTCTTCCATCACCAGCCGCCGGGTGTTCGGGCCGGTGCGCCCGGTGTACCAGCCCAGCGGCCGTTCGCCGGTGAGCTCGGTGAGGATGCGGATGGCTTCGAGCATGTGCTCGCGCTCCTGGGCCTCGTCCATGTTCTGGTAGTCGATCCAGCGATAGCCGTGGCTGCAGATCTCATGGCCGGCGTCGACCATGGCGCGGATCACGTCCGGGTGGCGTTGTGCAGCCATGGCCACGGCGAAGACGGTCAGCGGGATATCGAATTGCTTGAACAGCTTGAGCACGCGCCACACGCCGGCGCGGCTGCCGTATTCGTAAAGCGATTCCATGCTCATGTTGCGCTGGCCCTGGAGCGGTTGCGCGGCGACCATTTCCGAGAGAAACGCTTCGGATTCCTTGTCGCCATGCAGAATGTTGCGCTCGCCGCCTTCCTCGTAATTGAGCACGAACGACAGCGCGATACGGGCATTGCCTGGCCAGTGGGGATGGGGCGGGTTACTGCCGTAACCGATCAGGTCGCGTGGGTAGTCGGCGCTCACTGCAATCTTCCTTATGTAGCCTGTGTTCTGTGGCGGTGGTCGTCAGGCCGAGACATTCGGGTACTGCGACAGTCGCTGCGATGGTTGGATTGTATACAACCTTATTGACAACCTGTAACCCTGTTTTTTCGTTTAGCGCCGCTCGCAGCTTCACCGGAACACTGTGCAAGAAACCTGCCTGAGTGGTCAGATAAAGCGCTCCTCACGTTGTAATTCTGCGTCTTGCGCTGCTGTACGGGGCATGGGGCGGCGATGATTGCGGGGTGAAAATCCAGAGGGTTTTTATTGTGTACAATCCAGCCTAAAAATGTCTTAATCCTGCTCATGCCTTACCGCTGTTGCCCTTTTTGGGTGCAGGCCCTCTCTTTATCTCTCACTGAACGAGGCAACGACACGCCATGGGACGACTCACCACTCACGTGCTGGACGCTGCACATGGCTGCCCCGGCAGCTCGATCCGCGTCGCACTTTATCGGGTCGAGGGCGACGCGCTGAAGAAAGTCGCCGAGGCAGTCACCAACAGCGACGGTCGCTGCGACGCTCCCCTGTTGCAGGGCGATGACTACCAGTCTGGCGTCTACCAACTGCAGTTTCAGGCCGGCGAATACTTTCGCGGCAAAGGCGTGCAGTCCGGCAAACAGGCGTTTCTCGATGAAGTGGTGCTGCGCTTCGGCATCGACGCCGGGCAAGACCACTACCACGTGCCGCTGCTGATTTCCCCCTACAGTTATTCGACCTACCGCGGCAGCTAGATCGCTGCCGCCTCCTGCTTTACCCCAAAGCCTGCAACGTAAAAAGCATTCCTCTCGCCCGCCCACACTGCGGGCTTTTTTTCGCACTGAGTGTGTATGGTTGAAATCAGCGGCTGATCAGCGCGACGGTGCCGGCAGTGCCGAACAGACCAGCGCTGATGCGGTTGAACCAGGTCTGGCCCTTGCCGGTGCGCAGGTAGCGGGCCGCGCCCTGAGCGCTGAGGCCGTAGAACAATTTGCAGCTCAGGTCGAGGACGGTCCAGGTGATGATCATGGTGATCAACTGGCCGAAGAACGGCTCATCGGCCTTGAGAAACTGCGGCAAAAAGGCGGCGAAAAACAGGATGTCTTTCGGGTTGCTGCCGCCCAGCACGAAGGCGCGCCAGAACAGTGAGCCGAACGCCGGCTTGCTGGACGCCTCGGGCACTTCGGTGGCGGTGGCGGGCAGGCGCGACTGTTTCCAGCTCTGCCAGGCCAGGTAAAACAGGTACAGGCCGCCGACGATTTTCAGGGCACTGAACACGTGCTCGGACGCCAGCAGCAAGGCGCCCAGCCCGAGGGCCGAGGCGCTGAGCAGGCAGATAGACGCGCAGACGCCGCCGAGGAAAGCAGGGTAGGAACGCAGCAGGCCGTAATTCAGGCTGTTGCCGATCATCAGCAGCGACAGCGGCCCCGGAATCAGAATGACCACCAGCGCGGCGCCGCTGAACAGCAGCCAGGTTTCCAGTGTCATGGGGTGTTCTCCTTGTCTATTCAGAAAATCAGGAATCTTGCTGACGACCGTGATTCATCATCGGGCGCAAATCCACTGTAGGAGCGCGCTTGCCCCGAATTCGATGGGTCAGTGACAAATGTGCCGTCTGATCCTCCGCATTCGCCAGCAAGCCGGCTCCTACGGGGCGTGTGTATCACCCGGCCATTCAGGACCAGTTTGTGATCTACGCAGTCTTACAAAAACACGAACTTGGCAATGAAGATCGCGCACAGCACCCACAGGCTGATTGAGATTTCCCGATGGCGGCCGGTCCCGGCCTTGAGCACCACGTAAGTGATGAACCCTAGGGCAATCCCGTCCGCGACCGAAAACGTCAGCGGCATCATGATGGCCGTGACGATCGCAGGAATGCTGTCGGTGGCTTCGTCCCAGTCGATGTGGGCCATGCCGCCCATCATCAGCATCGCCACGTAAATCAATGCCCCTGCGGTCGCGTAAGCGGGAATCATGCCAGCCAGCGGGGCGAAGAACATCGCCGCCACAAACAGCACGCCCACGGTCACGGCGGTCAGACCAGTCCGACCCCCGGCCGCCACGCCCGAGGCGCTCTCCACGTAGCTGGTCACCGGCGGTACACCGACCATTGCGCCGAACACGCTGGAGGCGCTGTCTGCCTTCAATGCCCGTGAAAGGTTCTCGATGCGGCCGTCTTCGCGCACCAAACCGGCGCGCTGTGCCACACCCATGAGCGTCCCGGCCGTGTCGAACATGTGCACGAACAGAAACGCCAGCACCACGCTGATCATGCTCACATTGAACACGCCCGCCAGGTCCATCGCCATCCAGGTCGGCGCCAGGCTCGGCGGCGTGGAGAAGATGCCGTTGTAATGCACCAGGCCCAGGCCCCAGCCGGCCAGCGTCACCGCGATGATGCTGATGAGGATCGCGCCGAACACCCGGTGATAACTGAGCACGGCAATCATCAGAAAGCAGATGGCGGCGAGCAGCGGACCGGGCTCGCGCAACGAACCGAGCTTGATCAGCGTCGCCGGGCTGTCCACCACGATGCCGGCGGTCTTCAGGCCGATCAGCCCGAGAAACAGCCCGACCCCCGCGCCCATGGCGTAACGCAGGCTGACCGGGATGCTGTTGAGCAGCCATTCCCGGATGCGTGACAGGGTCAGGAACATAAAAATCACGCCCGAGACGAACACCGCACCCAGCGCCGTTTCCCAGCTGTAACCCATGGTGCCGACCACGGTGTAGGTGAAGAACGCATTCAGGCCCATCCCCGGCGCCAGGCCCACCGGCCAGTTGGCGTAAAGCCCCATCAGCAGGCAACCCAGCGCGGCGGCGATGCAGGTCGCGACAAAGGCTGCGCCATGGTCGATGCCGGCGTCGGCCATGATGTTGGGGTTGACGAAGATGATGTAGGCCATGGTGATGAAGGTCGTGATCCCCGCCAGCAGCTCGGTTCGGACGGTCGTGCCGTGCAGGCTGAGCTTGAAGAGGCGTTCAAGCAGGCCTTTGCGCGGCAGCGTGAGATCCAGCGGCGTGGCTTCGGTTTTGCGACTTTCCACAGTGAAATCCTCGGGACGTTTTTGTTGTTATTCAAAGCCGGTTGCGGGCTCCGGGAGGCGGGTGCACCTGTCAGGCTTATTTGTTGACTGAAAGGTCAGAAACGTGCGCCAAGGGATTATGCTTTTGTATACAAATAATGCAAATAATGTTTTCGATAATGTGCGGAATATTTGCCGGATTGTGTGCATGATGCCCCGTTATTTCGAGGTCTGTGCAGACATCGCCGGCTGTGTACAATGCGCCATTGCTTTTACTGTGACTTTGCCGGGATATCTGCTATTGGTTGCTCCAACAGTGGTCGTACCCGCCCTGATCACGGCAAGGCCCAGCGCCGGATTCTGTTACCACGAGTGCCCATGAACGATCAGTTGCAACCCCTCAAGAAACACTCACGCCCGGCCAAATCCGGCCGCAGCGGTACCCAGGACGACATAGTCTATGCGCATATTTTCGAGGCGATTCTCGAACAGCGTCTGGCGCCCGGCACCAAGCTGAGCGAAGAAGCCCTCGGTGAAATCTTCGGCGTCAGCCGCACCATCATTCGTCGCGCACTTTCGCGTCTGGCCCACGAAGGCGTGGTGTTGCTGCGTCCGAACCGTGGCGCGGTGGTGGCCAGCCCGAGTGTTGACGAGGCCCGTCAGGTATTCTTCGCCCGGCGTCTGGTGGAGAAGGCGATCACTGAGCTGGCGGTCGAGCACGCCACGGCGGAACAGCTCAGCGAGCTGCGCCAGATGGTCAGCGACGAGCGCGACAGTTTCTCGAAAGGGGATCGCGGGGCGGGGATTCGCCTGTCGGGGGAGTTTCATCTGAAGCTGGCGGAAGCGGCGAAGAACGCGCCACTGATCAGCTTCCAGCGCAGCCTGGTGTCACAGACCTCGCTGATCATCGCCCAGTACGAAAGCGGCAACCGCTCGCACTGCTCATACGATGAACACAACCAACTGATCGACGCCATCGAAGCCCGCGACGCCACGCTGGCGGTGAGCCTGATGATGCATCACATGGATCATATCGACAGCAAGCTCAACCTCGACGAAGACAGCGCCTCCGACGACCTCCACGCCGTGTTCTCGCACCTGATGCTGCCGAAGAAAAAAGCAGGGCGCAGCACCTCGGTCTGAATGTGGGAGTGAGCTGCCTTACGAATGCGGTGGGCCAGCAGTATTTAAGCTGACTGACAGTCCGCCTTCGCGAGCAAGCTCACTCCTACAATTTCATACCCGCCTCCAAATCCGCGTCGAGCGCAGATCTCCTGTAGGAGCAATCGGAGGTTACGACGGTCGCGAAGCGGCGGCCCAGTGACAACCGTCTCGGCTGACACACCGCATCGCGAGCAAGCTCACTCCTACCATTTCTTACCCGCCTCCAAAATCCGTGTCGAGCGCAAATTCTCACCCGGCTCCAAAATCCGTGTCGAACGCAAATTCTTACCCGCCTCCAAAATCCGTGTCGAACGCAAATCTCCTGTAGGAGCAATCGGAGGTTACGACGGTCGCGAAGCGGCGGCCCAGTGACATCCGTCTCGGCTGACACACCGCATCGCGAGCAAGCTCACTCCTACCATTTCTTACCCGCCTCCAAAATCTGCGTCGAACGCAAATTCTCACCCGGCTCCAAAATCCGCGTCGAACGCAAATTCTTAACCGCATTCAAAATCGGCGTCGAACGCAAATCTCCTGTAGGAGCAATCGGAGGTTACGACGGTCGCGAAGCGGCGGCCCAGTGACATCCGTCTCGGCTGACACACCGCATTCGCGAGCAAGCTCACTCCTACCATTTCTTACCCGCCTCCAAAATCCGTGTCGAGCGCAAGTCTCCTGTAGGAGCGAGGCTTGTCCCGCGATCGGCGGGGAACCCGTCGTATACCCGTTGCGGCACTGAGTCAGAGCCGGATTTGCTGCCGGTTCCCTGCAGATCGCGGGACAAGCCACGCTCCTACAGGTGCAGCGGCGCTTTCAAGCCACGCTCCTACGGGTGCCGCGACGCTTTAGCGCTTATGCACCAGCGCCCCTGCCGAATACGTTTCGCTTACGGTCCGGTCATCGCCCAGGGTCATCAACACAAACAACCGCTCTTCGATGCTCGTGGCCTGACTCATGCGGTAGGCCAGCAGCGGCGTGGCGTTGAAGTCGAGCACCACGAAGTCCGCTTCACTGCCCGGCTGCAGATTGCCGATCTTGTCTTCGAGCCGCAGCGCCCTTGCGCCGCCCAGTGTCGCCAGATACAGCGATTTGAACGGGCTCAGTTTGGCGCCTTGCAGCTGCATCACCTTGTACGCCTCGTTCAAGGTGTGCAGCAGCGAGAAGCTCGTCCCGGCGCCGATATCGGTGCCCAGGCCGACATTGACCTTGTGCCTTTCCGCCATCGGCAGATTGAACAAGCCACTGCCCAGAAAGAGATTGGAGGTCGGGCAGAAGGCGATGGCTGAGCCGGTTTCCGCCAGGCGTTCACACTCTTCGTCGCACAGGTGCACACCATGGGCGAACACCGAGCGCTCGCCGAGCAGCTTGAAATGGTCGTACACGTCCAGGTAGTTCTTGCGCTCCGGGAACAGCGCCTTGACCCATTCGACTTCCTTCAGGTTTTCACTGATGTGGGTCTGCATGTACAGGTCGGTGTATTCGGTCAGCAATTGGCCGGCGAGGGTCAGTTGTTCAGGCGTGCTGGTCGGGGCGAAGCGCGGGGTAACGGCGTAATGCAAACGGCCCTTGCCGTGCCAGCGCTCGATAAGCGCCTTGCTGTCGACATAGCTGGATTCGGCGGTGTCCACCAGATAATCCGGCGAGTTGCGGTCCATCATCACCTTGCCGGCGATCAGGCGCAGATTGAGCTTCTCGGCGGCACTGAACAGCGCTTCCACCGACTCCTTGTGCCGACTGCCGAACACCAGCGCGGTGGTGGTGCCGTTGCGCAGCAATTCCTTGAGAAAGATGTCAGCCACCTGCGCCGAATGCTCGGGGTCGGCGAACTGCTTCTCGCAGGGAAACACGTAGGTGTTCAGCCAGTCGAGCAACTGCTCGCCGTAGGACCCGACCATGCCGGTCTGCGGCAAATGGATGTGGGTGTCGATGAAACCGGCGGTAATGAGCGCGTCCTGATAGCTGACGATTTCGACGTCGTCGGCGAGGGTCTTCAGCAGGTCTTCGGCATTGCCGAGGGCGAGGATCTTGCCGTTTTCGACCAGCATCAGGCCGTCTTCGAAATACTCGTACGACGCTTCCACGGCCACGTCGGCGGGGTCGGCGATGCTGTGAATGATGGCGGCGCGGTAGGCCTTTTTGGCGTTGCTGATATCAAGAGTCATGTCAGTTGATCGTTCTTCCGGGATTCATTGGGCCTGGCTGCGGCGGGACACCGGCAGCAGCTTGGCGACAGGTTCGGCAGTGGTGCTTTGCTCGCCGAAATGAGCGTTGTAGGTGGCGATCACTTCGCCGGCGATGGACACGGCGATTTCCATGGGCAGCTTGCCTTTGACCTCGGTCAGGCCCATCGGGCAACGCATGCGCTGCAGCAGCGCGGCGTCGAAGCCACGATCACGCAGGCGATGCTCGAATTTCACGCGCTTGGTTTTCGAGCCGATCAGGCCGAAATAGCTGAAATCCCCCCGCTTGAGAATGGCGGCGGTGAGTTCAAGGTCCAGTTGATGATTGTGGGTCATGACGATGCAATAGCTGCCGGCAGGGAGGTTATCCACTTCTTCGATGACGTCCTCGCTGAGGATCTGCGTCACGCCTTCCGGCAACTGCGCGGGAAATTCTGCTTCACGGGAATCAATCCAGCGCACGCGGCAGGGAAGGCTGGCGAGCAACGGCACCAGCGCGCGACCGACGTGGCCGGCGCCGAAAACGGCAATGTGCGCCTGGGGCTGGCCCATGGGTTCGAACAGCAACACATTCACGCCGCCGCAGCACTGACCCAGGCTGGCGCCGAGGCTGAAGCGCTCCAGACGGGTTTGCTGGCTGCCGCTGGCGAGCATCTCCCGGGCGATTTCCATGGCCTTGTATTCCAGGTGCCCGCCGCCGATGGTGTCGAAGATGCGCCCGGCGCTGACGACCATTTTCGAGCCGGCATTGCGCGGCGTCGAGCCACGCTCCTCGATGATGGTCACCAGCACGCAGGCCTCGCTCAGTTGCTGCAAATCGGCGAGGGCGCTGATCCAGTTATTCATGTGATTCTCCTGATCGGCGGGTTGGCAGATCAAACATCGTCATTGCCCGTGCCGGCCTCATCGCGAGCAAGCTCACTCCTACAGGGATCGCACTTGGACTGTAAGAGCGAGCTTGCTCGCGAAAGCGGCAGCACAGGTCGCCACTGTTTAATCGACGCGGAGCGTCGCGGGCTGCATTCCCACGCGGAGCGCGGGAACGATCTCGGCAGCGTTCTCGGCAGCTAACTCCGCATCCCGACGCAAAGCCCGCATCTGCTCGCACCCCCACAACACCCGTTCCGGGGTCGCCGGCGCGTCGATTTTCGGCTGATGCTTGTAATCGCCCAGACTTGCCACCGCATCCTTGATCGCGCACCACGCGGCGATGCCCAGCATGAACGGCGGCTCGCCCACGGCTTTGGAATGAAACACCGTGTCTTCGGGGTTCTTGCGGTTCTCCACCAGCTTCACGCGCAGGTCCGCCGGCATGTCAGCCACGGCCGGAATCTTGTAGCCGGCCGGTCCGTTGGTCATCAGCTTGCCCTTGTCGTTCCAGACCAGTTCCTCGGTGGTCAGCCAGCCCATCCCTTGAATGTAGCCGCCCTCGACCTGGCCGATGTCGATGGCCGGGTTTAGCGAGGCGCCGACGTCATGGAGAATGTCCGTGCGCAACATTTTGTATTCGCCGGTCAGGGTGTCGACCAGCACTTCGGTGCAGGCCGCGCCGAAAGCAAAGTAATAGAAGGGCCGGCCGCGCGCCTGGCTGCGGTCGTAGAAGATCTTCGGCGTCTTGTAATAGCCCGTGCTGGACAGCGACACCTGGCCAATCCACGCCTGCTGCGCCAGGGTGTCGAAGCTGATGACCTGCTCGCCGACCCTTACGTGGCCGTTGCGAAACTCGACCTGCGACCCGTCGCACTGGTAATGCTTCGCCGCGAATTCCACCAACCGCTGCTTGAGGATTTCCGCTGCATTCTGCGCGGCCTTGCCGTTCAGGTCAGCGCCGCTGGAAGCCGCCGTCGGCGACGTGTTCGGCACCTTGTCGGTGTTGGTCGCGGTGATCTGCACGCGATCGATGTCGACCTGAAACACCTCGGCCACCACTTGCGCCACTTTGACGTTCAGGCCCTGGCCCATCTCGGTGCCGCCGTGATTGAGATGGATGCTGCCGTCGGTATAAATGTGGATGAGCGCGCCGGCCTGATTGAGGAAGCTGGCGGTGAAGGAAATGCCGAACTTGACCGGCGTCAAGGCCAGGCCTTTCTTCAGAATCGGGCTGTGGGCGTTGTAGGCCGTGATGGCTTTGCGTCGCTCGGCGTAGTCGCTGCTTTCTTCCAGTTCGGCGGTCATTTCTTCGAGCATGTTGTGCTCGACCGTCTGGTAGTAGTGGGTGACGTTGCGCTCGGTCTTGCCGTAGTAGTTGGCCTTGCGCACCGCCAGCGGGTCCTTGCCCAGATGCCGGGCGATGGCGTCCATCACTTCTTCGATGGCGACCATCCCCTGGGGGCCGCCGAAACCGCGATAGGCTGTGTTCGACGCGGTGTTGGTCTTGCAGCGATGGCCATTGATGGTAGCGTCGCCCAAGTAATACGAATTGTCGGCATGGAACATCGCGCGGTCGACGATGGACGCCGACAGGTCAGGCGAGTAACCGCAGTTGCCCGCCAGCTCCAGCTGAATGCCGTGCAGGCGCCCGTCGTTGTCGAACCCCACGTCGTACTCGACGTAAAACGGATGCCGCTTGCCGGTCATCATCATGTCTTCCACGCGCGGCAGGCGCATCTTGGTCGGCTGACCGGTCAGGCGCGCAATGACTGCGCACAAGCACGCGGGGCTCGCGGCCTGGGTTTCCTTGCCGCCGAAGCCGCCGCCCATGCGGCGCATGTCGACGACGATCTTGTTCATCGACACGTTCAGCACCTCGGCGACGAGCTTCTGCACCTCGGTCGGGTTCTGCGTCGAGCAGTAGACGATCATGCCGCCGTCTTCCGTGGGCATCACCGACGAAATCTGCGTCTCCAAGTAAAAGTGTTCCTGACCGCCAATGTGCAGCGTGCCCTTCATCCGGTGGGTGGCGGACGCCAGCGCTGTCGCTGAATCACCACGCTGGTGTGTGTGGCTGTCGAGCACGAAGTGCTTGTTGCGATAGGCCTGGACGACGTCGAGCACAGGCTCAAGGTCTTCGTATTCGATGATCGCCGCCATTGCCGCCTTGCGCGCGGTTTCCAGATCACGGGCCGCCACTGCAATCACCGGCTGACCGACGAACTCGACCGTGTCGATGGCCAGCAACGGATCGCCGGGCAGCAGCGGGCCGATGTCCTTGAGGCCGGGAATGTCTTCGTGGGTGATGGCGATGCGCACGCCGTCGAAGGCGTAGCAGGGCGCCACGTCGACGCGGACGATGCGCGCGTGGGCACGGTCGGACAGCCGCGCATACACGTGCAGCTGATTGGGGAATTCGAGACGGTCGTCGATGTAGATCGCTTCGCCGGAGACATGCTTGTCGGCGCTGTCGTGTTTGACGCTGCGGCCGACGCCGGTGGTCAGGTCCTGTTGAAACAGGGCGACCATTTCTTCCTGGGACCTGGCTAAATGATGGTTAGACATAAGCTGTCACCCGCGTCTGGATGTGGGGCGTTTGCACTTCAATGAAGTATTTGCGCAGCAGGTTCTGCGCGCTGAGCAGGCGGTATTCCTTGCTCGCGCGGAAGTCCGTCAGCGGCGTGAAATCCTCGGCCAGTGCGGCGCAGGCGCGCTCGATGGTGGCCGATGTCCACGGCTGGCCGATCAGCGCCTGCTCGCAATGGGCCGCGCGTTTGGGGATCGCCGCCATGCCGCCGAAGGCCGCGCGGGCGTCAACGATGGCGCCGTTTTCGATGTGCACCCGGAACGCAGCGCACACCGCCGAGATGTCGTCGTCCAGCCGCTTGGAGACCTTGTACGCGCGAAACGTCTGCCGGGCGTTGGCGCGGGGCACGATGATGCGCTCGATGAATTCGCTTTCCTGGCGCACCGTCACGCGGTAATCAATGAAGTAGTCTTCCAGTGCCAGGGTACGGGTCTGCTCGCCCTTGCGCAGCACGATCTTCGCGCCCAGTGCGATAAGCAGGGGCGGGGAGTCGCCAATCGGCGAAGCGTTGCCGATGTTGCCGCCGAGGGTGCCCTGATTGCGGATCTGCAGCGATGCAAAACGGTGCAGCAATTCACCGAAGTCCGGGTACTCGCGGCTCAACGCTTCGTAGCAATCGGTGAGCGCCGTGGCGGCGCCGATCTCGATGCGATCCTCGAAATGCTCAATCTTCTTCATCGCCGCGACGTTGCCGACGTAGATCATCACCGGCAGCGGGCGATGGAATTGCGTCACTTCAAGGGCCAGGTCGGTGCCGCCGGCCAGCAGCCGGGCTTGCGGGTAGGCATCGTAGAGATCAGCCAGATCGGCGACGGTCAGCGGCACCAGGCAACGCTTGTCGCCGCTGTTGAGCTCGCCGGTTTGCGTCGGTGCGATGGCCTTCAGGCGGGCGATGGTCTGAGCCTTCAGGGCGTCGAACTGGTCCGCTGGCGGTTGACTGCAGCTTTGCTCGGCCGCCGCGAGAATCGGGCGATAGCCGGTGCAGCGGCACAGGTTGCCGGCCAGGGCTTCGTGGGCCTGGGCGTGCCTTGTTTCGGGGGAAGCGGATTCAGCGCTGTTCTTTTGCAGTGCGAACAGCGACATGACGAAGCCCGGCGTACAGAAGCCGCACTGGGAACCATGGCAGTCGACCATCGCCTGCTGAACGCTGTGCAAGCGGCCCTGATGCTTGAGGTCCTCAACGCTGATCAATTGCTTGCCGTGCAGCGAAGCAACAAAGGTCAGGCAAGAATTGAGGCTGCGATAACTCAGTTGCTCCCGGCCCGCCGCGTCGGTGGTCAGCTCGCCAACGACCACGGTACACGCGCCACAATCGCCGCTGGCGCAGCCTTCTTTGGTGCCGGACTTGTGCAGGTGCTCGCGCAGGTAATTCAGCACCGTCACATTGGGGTCCAGCGCCTGCTCGGTTTTCAGCTCTTGGTTCAAGAGAAACTGGATCACGGGTCGCGCCTCGTTCTTGTCGTTAAAAAGCACTGGTCACAGGTGCCGGCGGAGGGGTCATCGAACATGTCGATGAATTTATCAGCTCTGACTATCGGGTCAATTAATATCTGACTCAAAGGTCAAGAAATTCATTATTTCCGGAAATTGCCGATAACCCGCCTGACGACGATGTTTAAAGACTGGGTGCTCGTGATCAGAACATGTCCGTGTTTCTGCTTAATTCGTGCCAGTTTCCCCACTATGGCCCTGCGCCACAGACATGCAGTGCGATACACTCCGCCGCTTGTTTGCGACCAAAGAAGTTGAAGGTAAGAAATGACGTTCAAGGCACCTGACAGCCTCGCCGAGCAGATCGCTCATCACCTTGCCGAGCGCATCATCCGCGGCGAGCTTAAGCCGGGGGAGCGGATTCAGGAGCAGAAGGTCACGGCCGCGCTGAACGTGAGCCGGGGCTCGGTGCGCGAGGCGTTGCTGATTCTGGAGCGCCGCCATCTGATCGTGATCCTGCCCCGTCGCGGCGCGCAGGTGTCGGTCCTCACCCCGCACAACATCACCAGCCTCTGCGCCTTGATGAGTGAGATGTACATCCTCCTCGGTCTGGCGGTGGCGCGCAGCTGGAAGGAGCCCGTCGACCTGGCGCCGTTCCAGCAGATTCAGCACCGGCTCATGGCCAATTGCGAGCGCCAGGACGTCAAGGGCTTCGTCGAAGAGAGCTTCAACGTCATGCGCGCGGCTTATCCATTTGCCAATAATCCGTACCTGGAAGAGACCGTCGAGAACCTGCAGCCCTCCATGAGCCGCTTCTACTTTCTCGCGCTGGATCAACGCCAGGCGGAAATGAGCGAATACCTGACCCTGTTCGGCCAGTTGCTCGAGGCGGTGGTGGCGCGGGATCTGGCGCGCATCCGCGACGTGTTGACCTGCTATGCCGAGCGCAGCTGCCAATCGGTTTTGTCTGCCCTGGCGGCCAGCTGATTCATGCGCCTCAAATGCATCAGGCTGGCCGGGTTCAAATCGTTCGTCGACCCGACGACGGTGAACTTCCCCAGCAACATGGCGGCCGTGGTCGGCCCCAATGGATGCGGCAAATCCAACATCATCGACGCGGTGCGCTGGGTCATGGGCGAAAGCTCGGCCAAGAACCTGCGCGGCGAGTCGATGACCGACGTCATCTTCAACGGCTCCACCAGCCGCAAACCGGTGAGCCAGGCGAGCATCGAGCTGGTTTTCGATAACTCCGACGGCACCCTGGTCGGCGAATACGCCAGCTACGCGGAAATTTCCATTCGCCGCAAAGTCACCCGCGACAGCCAGAACAGCTATTACCTCAACGGCACCAAATGCCGCCGCCGCGACATTACCGACATCTTCCTCGGCACCGGCCTGGGTCCGCGCAGCTACTCGATCATCGAGCAGGGCATGATCTCCAAGCTGATCGAAGCCAAGCCCGAAGACCTGCGCAATTTCATCGAAGAAGCCGCCGGCATCTCCAAGTACAAGGAGCGCCGCCGCGACACCGAGAACCGCATTCGTCGTACCCACGAGAACCTCGCGCGCCTGACCGATTTGCGCGACGAGCTGGGTAGGCAGCTGGAGCGATTGCAGCGTCAGGCCCAGGCGGCCGAGAAGTATCAGGAATACAAGGCCGAGGAACGTCAGCTCAAGGCGCAACTGTCGGCGTTGCGCTGGCAGGCGCTGAACGAACAAGTGGCCCAGCGCGAGTCGGTGATCGGTAATCAGGAGGTCGGCTTCGAGTCGCTGGTCGCCGACCAGCGCAGCGCCGATGCGGCCATCGAGCGCCTGCGCGACGGTCATCACGAGCTGTCTGAACGATTCAATCTGGTGCAGGGGCGTTTCTATTCCGTGGGCGGCGATATCGCCCGGGTCGAACAGAGCATTCAGCACGGCCAGCAACGTCTGCGCCAGTTGCAGGACGACCTGCGCGAAGCCGAGCGTGCGCGCCTGGAAACCGAATCCCATCTGGGCCACGACCGCACGCTGCTGGCGACGCTTGGCGAAGAGCTGGAAATGCTCGAGCCGGAGCAGGAAATCACCCTCGCGGCCGCCGAAGAATCCGCCGCCGCGCTGGAAGACGCCGAAACCGCCATGCACGGCTGGCAGGAGCAGTGGGACGCCTTCAACCTCACGTCCGCCGAACCCCGGCGGCAGGCGGAAGTGCAGCAGTCGCGCATTCAGCAGCTGGAAACCAGTCTGGAGCGCTTGGCCGAGCGTCAACGGCGTTTGGGCGAAGAGCGTCAATTGCTCGCGGCTGACCCCGAAGACGCGGCGATTCTCGAACTCAGCGAGGACCTCGCGGCGCGGGAAATGGCCTTTGAAGAACTGACCGCCGAAGAAGAACAGCTGATCGAGCGCCTTGAGCAACTGCGCGTGGATCTGCAACAGGCCACCCAGGCGCAACAGCAGGCCCAGGGCGATCTGCAACGCTTGAACGGCCGGCTTGCGTCGCTGGAGGCGCTGCAACAGGCGGCACTCGATCCCGGCACCGGCACCGCCGAATGGCTGCGTGATCATCAGTTGAGCGAGCGTCCGCGTCTGGCCGAAGGGCTGCGGGTCGAGGCGGGCTGGGAAATGGCCGTGGAAACCGTGCTGGGCGCCGACCTGAATGCGGTGCTGGTGGATGATTTCGCCGGGCTGGATCTGGCCGGATTCAGTCAGGGCGACCTGCGCCTGGTGAGTCCCGGCGCTGATGTCACGCGCATCCCTGGCAGCCTGCTGGACAAGGTCGATACGCAGGTCGATCTGACCCACTGGCTGGGCCAGGTCAAACCCGTCGAAACCCTCGACGATGCCCTGGCGCTGCGCGGGCAACTGGGCGCCGGTGAAAGCTTGATCAGTCGCGACGGCTATTGGGTCGGTCGGGATTTTCTCCGTGTGCGCCGCGCCAGCGAAGCCGAAAGCGGCGTGCTGGCGCGGGGGCAGGAATTGCAGCGTCTGGAAGCCGAGCGCGAAGAGCGAGAAGCGACCCTGGCCGCGCTGGACGAGCAACTGTTAACTCAGCGCGAACAGCAACGCACTCAGGAAGACAACCGTGAGCAATTGCGCCGCCGCTTGCAGGACGAAGCCCGCCAGCAAAGCGAGCTCAAGGCGCAGCTGTCCGCCGCCAAAGCCAAGGTCGAGCAGCTGACCCTGCGCCGCACGCGGCTTGACGAAGAATTGACCGAGCTCGCCGAACAGCGGGCCATGGAGCAGGAAACCCTCGGCGAATCCCGCCTGCAATTGCAGGACGCCCTCGACAGCATGGCGCTGGACACCGAACAGCGCGAGTTGCTGCTCGCCCAGCGCGACAGCCTGCGCGAGCGTCTGGACCGGGTGCGTCAGGAAGCCCGCCAGCATAAGGATCACGCCAACCAGCTGGCCGTACGCCTGGGATCGCTGCGCGCGCAGCATGATTCCACGCGTCAGGCCCTGGAGCGGCTGGAGATGCAGTCCGAGCGCCTGACCGAGAAGCGCGAGCAACTGAGCCTGAATCTGGAGGAGGGCGCCGCGCCGCTGGAAGAATTGCGCATGAAGCTCGAAGAGCTGCTGGAAAAGCGCATGGTCGTCGACGAAGAGATGCGCACCGCCAAGAACGCCCTGGAAGACGCTGACCGCGAACTGCGCGAAGCGGAGAAACGTCGTACCCAGGCCGAGCAGCAATCGCAGTTGCTGCGTGGGCAACTGGAACAACAGCGCCTGGAATGGCAATCGCTGACCGTGCGACGCAAGGCGCTTCAGGAGCAATTGCACGAAGACGGCTACGACCTGGACGGCGTGTTGGCGACCCTGACCGCCGACGCCAACGAGAAGGCCGCCGAAGAAGAACTCGAGCGCATCGCCGCGCGGATCCAGCGTCTGGGCGCCATCAACCTCGCGGCCATCGACGAGTATCAGCAGCAGTCCGAGCGCAAACGCTATCTGGACGCCCAGGACGCCGATCTGGTCGAAGCGCTGGACACCCTGGAAAACGTGATCCGCAAAATCGACAAGGAGACCCGCAACCGTTTCAAGGAGACCTTTGATCAGATAAACGGCGGAATTCAGGCACTTTTTCCAAAAGTTTTCGGTGGCGGCAGCGCTTACTTGGAACTGACGGGAGAAGATTTACTCGATACAGGGGTGACAATCATGGCGCGCCCTCCCGGCAAGAAAAACAGCACGATCCATTTGCTGTCCGGGGGTGAGAAAGCCCTGACCGCGCTGGCGCTGGTTTTTGCCATCTTTAAACTCAACCCGGCGCCGTTCTGCATGCTCGACGAGGTCGATGCACCGCTGGACGACGCCAACGTGGGGCGCTACGCCCGGTTGGTCAAAGAGATGTCGCAGACGGTGCAGTTCATCTACATCACCCACAACAAGATCGCCATGGAAATGGCTGATCAGTTGATGGGGGTCACCATGCACGAACCGGGTTGTTCACGGCTGGTGGCGGTGGACGTAGAGGAGGCGATGGCGCTGGTGGAGTCGTAGCGGGATGCGCAGTTGATCGCGTGGCGATCATGCAGATTTGCAGGGAAAAGTGGCGCACGGACGTCCAGTACAGGAACCATCGTCGCGGCGTGACAGATGCTTGTGACCTGCCAGATGTAACAGACGGTGTAAAGTTGCCTTTGGTCGTGCTAGCTTAATGTCCACTTTTCCATTTCGCGTGGGTAAAAGGCCATTCAGAACATAGAGTTGGCTCCACGTTTTAAAGGGGTTTGCGCCCTTAATTTTCAGAATTTCATTAGAGGCACGGGACTACATGGAAATCGGTCTGCGAGAGTGGCTGATCGTCATCGGCATTATTGTCATTGCCGGTATTCTGTTTGACGGCTGGCGCCGTATGCGCGGCGGCAAGGGCAAATTGAAATTCAGGCTGGACCGCAGCTTCTCCAACGCGCCGGACGACGACGAACCGACGTCCGCCGAAGTGTTGGGCCCTGCGCGCGTCCTGGACACCCATAAAGAACCCAAACTCGACGAGCATGACCTGCCGACGATGAGTGCTGCACCCCGCGAGCGCGCCGAACGTGAACCGCGACGCGGCAAGCGCAAGGACGAACCGCATCAAGGCGATCTGAACCTGAGCGCCGGCCCTGATCTGTTCAGTGCCCGCGACGACGATTTCCCGGACGACAAGCCGAACCAGCGCATCACCGAAGACAAGGACCTGCCACCGGTGGAAGAAGTGCTGGTGATCAGCGTGATCTCCCGTGACGAAAGCGGCTTCAAAGGTCCGGCGCTGTTGCAGAACATTCTGGAGAGCGGTCTGCGCTTTGGCGAGATGGACATCTTCCACCGTCACGAAAGCATGGCCGGCAACGGCGAAGTGCTGTTCTCGATGGCCAATGCGGTCAAGCCGGGCGTGTTCGATCTGGACGACATCGACCACTTCAGCACTCGCGCTGTGAGCTTCTTCCTGGGTCTGCCAGGGCCGCGTCATCCGAAGCAGGCGTTTGATGTCATGGTTGCCGCCGCTCGCAAGCTGGCCCACGAGCTGAACGGTGAATTGAAAGACGATCAGCGCAGCGTCATGACTGCGCAGACCATCGAGCATTACCGTCAGCGCATCGTCGAGTTCGAACGCCGCGCCCTGACCCAGCGTCGTTGAGTCGCTGATTAGCGCGCCTCTGTAGGAGCGCGCTTGCCCGCGAATGCGGTGGGTCGATCACCACCGCGTCGATTGCTCGGACACTTTCGCGTCCAATCGCGCTCCTACAGTTACAAGCATTACAAATTGAGCAGCTTCGGCTGCTCTTTTGCATTTCGAGAACACACTTATGAAAGCCGCCGAAACCCGCATCCTTGAACTGCGCGCTGAGCTGGATCAGCACAACTACCGCTATCACGTCCTCGACGAGCCGAGCATTCCGGACGTCGAGTACGACCGGCTGTTCCACGAGCTGAAGGCGCTGGAGGCGGAGAACCCGCATCTGGTGACGCCTGACTCGCCGACTCAGCGGGTGGGCAGCGCGGCGCTGTCGGCGTTTACTCAGGTCCGTCACGAAATCCCCATGCTGAGCCTGGGCAACGCCTTCGAAGAAACCGACATGCTCGAGTTTGATCGTCGGGTCAACGAAGGGCTGGACCTGCCAGCGGCTTCGAAGAAGGTGGAATACAGCTGCGAGCCGAAACTCGACGGCCTGGCGGTCAGCCTGCTGTATCAGAACGGCGCGTTGGTGCGGGGCGCTACTCGCGGCGACGGCACCACCGGCGAAGACATCAGCGTCAACGTGCGCACCGTGCGCAACATCCCGCTGAAGCTGCACGGCAAGGGCTGGCCGGAGACCCTCGAAGTGCGCGGCGAAGTGTTCATGTCCAAGGCCGGCTTTGAGCGTCTTAATGCCAGCCAGCTGGAAGTCGGCGGCAAGACCTTCGCCAACCCGCGCAACGCGGCAGCCGGCAGCCTGCGCCAGCTGGATTCGAAAATCACCGCCAACCGCCCGCTGGAATTCTGCTGCTACGGCATCGGCCAGGTGTCCCAAGACATCGCCGACACCCACACCGGCAACCTCCAGCAGCTGAAAGAGTGGGGCATGCCGATCAGCCGCGAGATGAAAATCGCCCACGGCATCGAAGACTGCCTGACGTACTACCACGACATCGGCGAGAAACGTCTCACGCTCCCGTACGAAATCGACGGCGTGGTGTTCAAGGTCAACAGCATTGCGTCCCAGCGTGAACTGGGTTTCCGCGCCCGCGAACCGCGCTGGGCGATCGCCCACAAATTCCCGGCCATGGAAGAACTCACCGAGCTGCTCGACGTGGAATTCCAGGTCGGCCGCACGGGCGCCGTCACGCCGGTGGCCCGTTTGAAACCGGTAAAAGTCGCCGGTGTGACCGTCGCCAACGCGACGCTGCACAACATGGATGAAGTGGCGCGCCTGGGCCTGATGATCGGCGACACGGTGATCATTCGCCGCGCCGGGGACGTGATTCCCCAGGTGGTGCAGGTGGTCCAGGAGCGCCGTCCGACAGACGCCCGCGCCGTCGAGATCCCGCAGACCTGCCCGGTGTGCGGCTCGCAGGTCGAGCGCACGCAATTGATCAAACGCAGCAAGGGCAAGGAAACCATCAGCGAAGGCGCGGTGTACCGCTGCGTCGGCCGTCTGGCCTGCGGCGCGCAGCTCAAGCAGGCCATCATTCATTACGTGTCCCGTCGGGCGATGGACATCGAGGGGCTGGGCGACAAAACCATCGAGCAACTGGTGGACGAAAAGCTCATCGGTTCGCCTGCCGATCTGTACAAGCTGAAGTACGAGCAGATCATCGATCTGGAAGGTTTCGCCGACATCTCCAGCAAGAAGCTGCTCAAGGCCATCGACGACAGCAAGCAGCCCACGCTGGCGCGCTTCATCTATGCGCTGGGCATTCCGGATGTCGGCGAGGAGACAGCCAAGGTGCTGGCGCGCTCGTTGGGTTCGCTGGATCGGGTGATTGTCGCCCTGCCGGAGGTGCTGACGTATCTGCCGGATGTTGGCCTTGAGGTCGCCCATGAGATTCACAGTTTCTTCGAGGACGAGCACAACCAGAACGTGATCGGTGCCTTGCTCGGCGAATGCCAGATGAAGCTGCAGGACACGGGCGATCTGGGTGCGGAGTTCGCAGCCAGTGCGACCTTGGGCGGCATGCTGGATAAGTTGAACATTCCGTCGGTGGGGCCGGGTGCGGCGCAGAAGCTGGCGGACAAGTTCGGCACCCTTGAAGCAGTCGTGAAGGCTGACTGGCTGGATATGCGGCAGACGCTGCCGGAGAAGCAGGCGCAGGCGGTGCGGGCGTTTTTCGATGTCCCTGAGCATGCGCAGCGGGCCATGGCGATCGAGCAGCAGCTCAAGGATTTCGGCATGCACTGGCAGAGCGAGAAGAAGGTGGTCGAGGGGCTGCCGCTGGCAGGGCAGACGTGGGTCTTGACCGGTTCGCTGGAGTTGATGAGTCGGGATGTGGCGAAGGAGAAGCTGGAGGGGCTGGGGGCGAAGGTGTCCGGCTCGGTGTCGGCGAAGACCCACACGGTGGTGGCCGGGCCGGGGGCTGGGTCGAAGTTGACCAAGGCCAACGAGCTGGGCTTGAAGGTGCTCGACGAAGAAGCGTTTGTGGCGTTTCTGAAGCAACAAGGGGTTGAGGTCGGCTAGATCAAGATCAAGTGCGTCGGCCTAACGGCCTCGGTTTCGCCTTCGGCGAGTTGCTTGATAAAGCCCCAAGTAACCAAGGGCTTGTGCTCCTGGTTGGGCCCCTACTTCGTCGGGGTTCCCTCACTCCGGTCCCGCTCCGTGGGCCCGCGCCGAACGGACATCCATGTCCTGACGGCGCTCTCGCCGCATCCATGCGGCTCGGCCCACTGCGCGAGACCTGCGTTCAGCCTGCACCCAAGTCGCGATTGGTGGTGACTGAGCCTTTTGCATTTGAAGATCAAACGCAGATCAACAGCTTCCCGGCTAAAGCCGGTCCTACAGTCGAGGTGACCGCGACTCTCACTGAATGCACGCGCTGCTATTAGTGGGACCGGCTTCAGCCGGGAAGGGGCCGGTTCAGCCACCATCAATTTCGCAGTTCACCAGTTGATCGTACCCACGCTCCGCGTGGGCACGCATCCCCAAGACGCTCCGCGTCATCCAGGGACGCGGAGCGTCCGAGGCGGCGTTACCACGCAGAGCGTGGGAACGATCAGCGATCAGCTGAAACAAACGCGCACCCCGTGGGACCGGCTTTAGCCGGGAAGCCCTTGATCTGCTTCTGATCTGCTTCTGATCTGCTTCTGATCTGCTTTTTGATCTTCGTACATCGAAGGTCCAGACACCGCCAATCGCGACTTGGGTGCAGGCCGAACGCAGACGACGCGGAGTGGGCCGAGCGGCATGGATGCCGCGAGAGCGCCGCTAGGACATGGATGTCCGTTCGGCGCGAGTCCACGGAGCGTCGTCGGAGTGAGGGAACCCTGACGAAGGAAGGGCCAAACCAGGAGCAGGCACTTTTGCTTACTTTTGGTGCTTTTCAAAAGTAAGTCGCCGAAGGCGAAATGTTCCGCCGTTAGGCGGGAGTGAAGACTGCGCAAAAAACGGAACCCCCGCCACCCTTGACGATCTAGTGCTTGCAGCCCCATCAGGATATCGCCATGTTCCAGTTCTTCGAGCAACTCAGCACACGGATCGCGGCGCCGTTCGCCGGAGAGACCAAGCGCAACAGCAAGGTCTGGCAATGCCATTGCGGGCAGTCGGTGTTTTTCCGCAACAGCCAGTGCCTGGCCTGCTCGGCAGCGCTGGGCTATCTCCCGGAGCAGAGCAAGATTGCCGCACTGGAACCGGCTCCCGAGGCACAGACCTGGCGTCTCACCGACGAGCCCCAGGCCGGGCTCTACCGCCGTTGCGCCAACCTCGACACCGCGGCGGCGTGCAATTGGGTATTTCCGGCGCTGAACGCCGGAGAATTCTGCGTCGCCTGTAGCCTCAACAAGACCATCCCCGACCTGTCCGTGCCGGAGAATCCCGAGCGCTGGGGCAAGATCGAGACCGCCAAACGCCGGCTGGTGGCGCAGTTGATCACCCTCGGCCTTCAGGTCATCCCCAAAAGCGTTGATGAAGAGCGCGGGCTCGCCTTCGAATTCCTGGGCGTCGACCTGGAAGGCAACCTGCCAACCACCGGCCATGCCAATGGCCTCATCACCCTCAATGTCGAAGAAGCTGACGACGCGATTCGTGAGAAGGTTCGCGTGCAGATGCACGAACCGTATCGCACGCTGCTCGGGCATTTCCGTCATGAAGTGGGGCATTACTACTGGGACCGCCTGATCGCCGACACCTACTGGCAGGACGGTTTCCGTAACCTGTTCGGCGACGACCGCGCCAGCTACGCCGACGCCCTGGATCATCACTACCAGAACGGCGCGCCGGCCGACTGGCAGCAGAGTTTCGTCAGCGCCTACGCGACCATGCATCCGTGGGAAGACTGGGCCGAAACCTGGGCGCATTACCTGCACATGATGGACGCCGTCGACACCGCGCTGAGCCTGGGCATGAGCGCCCGGGACATGGACCTCGACTACCAGCCGTTCCCCCTGGAAACCCTCTACGACCCTCAGCATCCGGGCGGTCCGGCGTTCCTCTCGTTCGTCAACGCGTGGATCGAACTGGCCGGCATGCTCAATGAGCTGTCCCGCGCCATGGGCCAGGCGGATTTCTATCCGTTTGTGCTGCCCCCGGCGGTCATCACCAAGCTGCATTTCATCCATCTGGTCATACAGGGCGCGGGCGGCAAGGCTGATGAGGTGCTGCAGGTGCAGTGATTCACCCATGTGATTGAATGCTGAAAAGCCATTGGTACGAAGCGGTGAACGGATGTCGCCGCTTGTCCGCGACGCCTGCGCCGGGGAGAAAGCGGTGCTATTTTCCCTGTACATATCGTTTTGATACTACCGGCAAAGCGATTGGCGAAGCGGTCTAAAAGGGATTTCAGTCATGGCCACTGGTGCTCCACTTCCCAAAAACGAGCGTTCCCGGCTGTCGCGCATCACCCATATGGGGCTTATCGATGCGAAGGCGGACGATGTGCTCGACCACATCATTACGATGGTGACCCATTATTTCGAGGTCCCCATCGCCCTGGTTTCCATCGTCAGCGAGCATCGCCAGTGGTTTCGCGCACGGGCAGGCATGGAAGAGCGGGAGACGCCCCGCGAGGTTGCCTTCTGCGCCTACACCATCCTCAGCAACGAAATGTTTCAGGTCCCTGACGCGATGCTTGACCCGCGCTTCAGCGATAACCCGCTGGTGACCGGTGAGCCGCACATTCGCTTCTATGCAGGGGTGCCACTGGTGACCGCCGATGGCCTGGCCCTGGGTACGCTGTGCATCATCGACAACAAATCCCGGACGCCGCTGGATGCGCGTGATCGGCTCATGCTGGAAATGTACGGCCAGTTGGTGATGCAACGACTCAACAACCTGCGCCACGCCAGCTATGTCGATCAGCCCACCGGTTTGTTCAACCGCCTGCGCCTGGAAGAAGACCTCGCCGCCTTGGCGGACCGGCGCAAATATGCGCTGATCGCGCTGGACATGGTGGCGCCGGCGTTTCTCGACAGCATCGTCAAAGCGCTGGGTTACAGCTTCGCCCAGGAGCTGGTGCGCTGCATGATCGAAAACTGCCGCAGCCAGTTGCCCGCCGACACCGCGCTGTACAAGGTCAGCCCCACGCGCATAGCGCTGATCACCCGCAACGCCCGCCCGGAGGAGGCCGAGCTGCTGTTTCGGCAGTTGCTGGAGCATTTCCGGCGGCCGCTGATCTGCCGCAACATCCCCATTCAGATGGACGTCGGCATCGGCGTGCTGCCGTTGGGCCTGGACCGCTGCGAAGAGCACGACTGGATTCGGCTGGTGGTCAGCGCGGCGGATGAAGCCCGCGGCAAATCGACGGGCTGGCGCTGGTACGAGCCCCACCTGGACTTCGCCCAACAACGGGCCTTTCTGCTACTGGCCGCGCTGGCCGAGGCGGTGCGCAGCCCGGATCAACTGTCGCTGGCGTACCAGCCGAGGCTGGAAGTGGCGACGGGCCGAATCGTGACCGTCGAGGCGCTGCTGCGGTGGCAGCATCCGGTGCTGGGACCGATCAGTCCTGCGGAATTCATTCCGCTGGCTGAAAAGACCGCGTTGATTCGCTCGCTCAGCCTCTGGGTGTTGAAAAAGGCTGTTGCCCAGGCAGCCATCTGGCAGGCGCAGGGCTATGCCTTCAAAGTGGCGATGAACGTGTCGGCAATCGATCTCGCCAACTCATCGTTCAGCGACGCGCTGTTCGAGCAACTGACGGTCAGCGGTCTCGACCCGAGTGGCTTCGAGCTTGAATTCACCGAAAGCGCCTTGTGCGACAACCCTGAAGTGACCCGGTTGCAGCTGGAGCGCTTGCGCGGATTGAACATCGACATCGCCATCGATGACTTCGGCACCGGTTACAGCAACTGGACCTACCTGCGGCAATTGCCGGCCACCTCGGTCAAGCTCGACAAGTCCCTGGTGGAAAACATCGACAGCAACGACAAGGATCGCGACCTGGTGGAAGCCATCGTCGTTCTGGCCAAGCGCCTTGGCTATCGCGTCGTCGCGGAAGGCGCCGAAACCGAAGGCGTCTACGAAATCCTCTGCGAGCTGGGTTGCCACGAAGTGCAAGGCTTTCTCGTAGCGCGACCCATGACTGTCATCGCGCTCGAACACTGGATGAACGTCGAGCGCCGCAGCAAAGTCTGGCAGTTGCGGTCACTGGCCCATTGATTGATTACAGCGCGAGAAGCATCAGCTGCTCAACGCCGGGCTGATCCGGATCGCGCTCGGGCAACGCCTGCCAACCCAGCGTCAGGTACAACTGGCGCGCCGGGTGATTGCCAGTCTCTACCGCCAGCATCAACTGGGCAGTGTCTGGCCATAAATCCCGCGCCACCGCCGGCAGCGCGCGCAGGCACTGCTTGCCCAGCCCCTGACCCTGAAACCGACGATCGATCATCAACGCGTGCAGCGTGGTCGTCACGCTTGCGCGCTCACGTGCCCAATCCGGCAGCAGCGAGCCGCGCTTGAGCACAAAAAAGCCCCTAGGGATGTCGTCCATCAGCAACACAAAGCCCTGCCTGTCGGTGATGGGACGTGCGGTCAGCGTGTGCAGGCCGCCATGAATGTCGCCGACGTGGCGGATCTGCTCCGGGAGCAGCTCGATCTCCAGCAGCTGGCGCTGTTGGGTGGGGGAGAGGGATTCATGGCGGGTGAGCGCGAAATGCATCTGTGATTACCTGCGGGTTGCGCTCCAGCTGGGCCGGGCAGGGGGCGAGCCACTTGCTGAAGGGCGATGAAAATTCAGGCGCCATTGTGCCGCATTCGGCCCCTCAGCCGCTGCATCGCGCAGGCGGCGAGGGGCTGACGACGCTCAAAATCTTAATCTGAAACAAGAGGTTGTAACTTCGCGCGAGACCGGTACAATGGCGCGGCTCGCCACTGGCGAGCGTCGTTATGGTGACCCCATCGGTCCCCCCGCAACGATTACCCGTGAACCTGGTCAGAGCCGGAAGGCAGCAGCCACAGCGGGAACATTGTGTGCCGGGGTGTGGCTGGTGGGGTTGCCTCCATAACGAACCCTCGTCGCCATGGCGAGTATTGATCATCCGCACTCCTGGCGGTCTCGATCACTTCAACTCTCTCAACTCTCTCAACTCTCTCAAATTTCTCATCCCTGTCTTGTTGGCAACTGGCTGCGTGTCTTAACGTTGTTATTTTCTCATTGCGTGGCTCGTCGGAACCCGAGCTTGAGCGAATGATCCTTAAGCAACGCTGAACCATAGAGTTAAGCCACGTGCGGTTCATCGCCTTATACGCAGCTTAGAATGGGGCGCTCGCTGATACGTATCCGACGCCCAGTCAAGGCGACTGTCCGGGCATCCATCGCACGCCACCCCTCGGCTCAGGAAAACAACAATGACAACCGACACCCCATCACCCCTCCACCCAACAGCCCCCATCCAACTCGTACTTTTCGACCTGCTCACCGCCTTGCTGGACTCCTGGACCCTGTGGAATTCAGTCGCCGGATCCGAAGAGTTGGGCCGGACCTGGCGCATGGCCTACCTGAAGGCGACCTATGGCTGCGGGCGCTATCGCCCTTACGACACGCTGGTCGAGGAGGCGGCTCTGGAAGTCGGCCTTGGCAAGCATGCAGCCGCAGAACTCGATCGGCGCTTCGGGGAGTTGCAGCCGTGGCCGGAAGCCAGGGCGGTCCTCGAATCCCTGAAACCCCATTACAAGCTCGGTATCGTCACCAACTGTTCGGAGCGCCTGGGCCACATTGCGGCGGACGTTCTGGGGATCCCGTTCGACGTGGTCATTACCTCGGAGAAAGCAGGCTTCTATAAGCCGGACCCCGCGCCTTATCGTCTGGCGCTTGACACTTTGGGTGTCGATGCCAGCCATGCCGTGTTTGTCGCGGGTTCGGCCTACGATCTGTTCGGCACGGCGAAGGTGGGGCTGCCGACGATCTGGCATAACCGCCTCGGGCTGTCAGCGCCCGAAGGAGCGCCGGCGCCTCTGATCATGCGGCCTACGCTGGAAACCCTGGCGGCGGATCTGGCGGAAATGACGGCAACGAAGTCAGCCAATCGCCCTGGCAGATTCAAATAAATCTGCCCTCCATTTGGACCAATACGATAGTCTTCGCACCATTGTTGATACGGACACCTGACTGGAACGCGATTGATGGCCCCTGATGACTATCTGGTAATGAGCAGCGCGGAGTGGGCGGGGCTGCGCGCCAGTACGCCATTGACGTTGTCCGAAGAAGACCTCGCCGCATTGCGTGGCGTGAACGAGGACATCTCGCTGGAGGATGTCGCCAATATCTACCTGCCGTTGTCGCGCCTGATCAATCTGCACGTCAGCGCCGCGCGCAATCTCGACAGCATCAAGGACACCTTTCTGGGACGCCCCGCCAAACGCCAGACCTACGTGGTCGCGGTGGCAGGCAGCGTCGCGGTCGGCAAGAGCACCTTCGCCCGGGTGCTGCAGGCGCTGATGGCGCGCTGGCCGGATCATCCCCGGGTCGACCTGATAACCACCGATGGCTTTCTGCACCCCAACGCACGGCTTGTCGCCGACGGCATCATGCACCGCAAGGGCTTTCCGGAAAGCTACGATCGCAAGCGCATGGTCAAGTTTCTCTCTGACCTCAAGGCCGGCACGCCGGAAATCACCGCCCCGGTCTATTCCCACATTAGCTACGACATCGTCCCTGACCAGTTCTTCAAGGTCAGCCAGCCCGACATCCTGATTTTCGAAGGGCTGAACGTGTTGCAGACCGAGGGCAATGACGGGCAGAAACCGGGCAGCATCGTTTCGGATTTCTTCGATTTTTCAATTTATCTGGACGCCGAAGAGGGCGACATTGAGCGCTGGTACGTCGAGCGCTTTCTGATGCTGCAACGCACCGCGTTTCGCGCGCGCGGTGCCTATTTTCGTGAACTGGCCGACCTGCCGCCGGAGAAATCCCCGGACGCGGCGCGCAAGATCTGGCACGACATCAACCGGCCCAATCTGCTGGAAAACATCCTCCCGACCCGCGAGCGCGCCAGCCTTGTGGTGCGTAAGGCGTCGGATCATTCGGTGAAGGAATTGTGGCTACGCTGATGGGCAAATCGATCGCGGGCGCGTCGGCGTTATTCGCGCTGTGCGTCAGCGCTGGCGCTCTGGCGGACGGCAACAAGTTGCTGCTCGAATGCCAGGACGGCATCAACAGCATGAGCGGCGGCGTGGCGCAGAATGGCGTGGGTGTCGGGCATTGCGTCGGGGTGCTGCAAGCGACGATGGACACCCTGGATCTGTTCCACGAAGCGGGCGGACTGCCCCGGCTGGTGTGCGTGCCCGAAGGCGGCATTCCGATGATTCAGTCGATGCGTATCATTGTGCAGTCCCTGCAGGCGCATCCCGAGAGCTTGCATCTGAATGAATCCGTGTTGGTGGTCGCGGCGTTGAAAAACGCGTTTCCCTGCCAGTAACCCTCACGTTTTACGCTAGCCTGTTGGTTGATCCAGCACTGATTATCCGGGTCGCCCCCTGCCGCCGCGCTGGCGACGGACTTCAGCAAGGATGCCGATGATGCGTGTCAATGCGCTGATAGTGCTGTTATTTACGGACCTGGTGGCCGCTACTTACCGCTTCGGTATCTACCTCTTCGCTCAACTGGTGCCGGACATGCGCGCCAGCTTGGGTTTCGACATTACCTACGTAGGCCAGTCAACACGCCACAAGTCCGCAGGAGCCGACTTGCTGGCGAAAGCAATCTGTCTGCCGATACAGGCGTGTCTGATCCAACGCATTCGCGGGCAAGCGCGCTCCTACAGGTTCCAGGCCCGACGCCACATGCGTGTTTGACGTAAATCCACCGCAGGAGCCGGCTTGCTGGCGAAAGCAATCTGTCTGGTGATACGGGCGTGTCTGAACCACCGCAATCGCGGGCAAGCGCGCTCCTACAGGTTCCAGGCCCGACGCCACTTGCGCGCTCGACGTAAATCCACCGTAGGAGCCGGCTTGCTGGCGAAAGCAATCTGCCTGCCGATACCTGCGTGTCTGAACCACCGCATTCGCGGGCAAGCGCGCTCCTACAGGTTCCAGGCCCGACGCCACTTGCGTGTTTGACGTAAATCCACCGTAGGAGCCGGCTTGCTGGCGAAAGCAATCTGTCTGGCGATACCTGCGTGTCTGAACCACCGCATTCGCGGGCAAGCGCGCTCCTACAGGTTCCAGGCCCGACGCCACTTGCGTGCTCGACGTAACTCCACCGCAGGAGCCGACTTGCTGGCGAAAGCACTGTGTCTGCCGATGCCTGCGTGTCTGAACCACCGCATTCGCCAGCAAGCCGGCTCAGAGTATGCGTACGCCGAACATTGCAGATGTTGCTGAGATCAACTGTAGGAGCGCGCTTGCCCGCGAAAACTATCAGCCCGCGACATCCATGCGCCTGAACCACCGCATTCGCGGGCAAGCGCGCTCCTACAGGGTGTTGTGTACCGTCATCGACGGTGTGCCGACAGCGGAATCGCCCCGCGCTATCCTGGAAACTGCAGCGCATTGCTCAGATCACCCATAGGCGCCTGTCCGCGGGCGGCCATGGCGTTGTCGCGCTCGGTCAATCCTTCCAGTTTTTCCAGTCCATGCACCCGCGTAATCAGACGCAGGATCGAGGCGGTGTCGTACACCGTGTGGTCGACTGTGCCTTTGCGCGCGAAGGGTGAGATGACGATTGCCGGCACCCGCGTCCCCGGTCCCCAGCGGTCGCCCTTCGGCGGTGCGACGTGGTCCCACCAGCCGCCGTTCTCATCGACCGTGATGACGATCACCATGTTTTTCCACTGCGGGCTGTTGCGCAGCACCTTGATCGTGCGATCGATGTGTCGGTCGCCGGCCGCCACGTCGGCGTAACCGGCGTGCATGTTGAGGTTGCCCTGGGGTTTGTAGAAGGTCACGGCAGGCAGCTTGCCGGCCTCGGCGTCGGCCAGGAATTTATTGGTGGAAGACTCGTCGCCCAGGCCGCCGTCGCGCAGGCGTTTGTGGCGCTCGGCCGGGTTCTCCGGGCCTTGTTGCTTGAAGTAGTTGAAGGGCTGGTGGTGGTACTGGAAGTTCGGGATCTTAGGGATGCCGGTCGAGTCCTTGTATTCGTCCAGCGTCACCTGCCATGCGCCGGCGTACCATGCCCAGTCGACGTTCTTCTTCGACAGCTTGTCGCCGATGTGGTCATGGGTCTGCGGCACCAGCACGTTGGCCAGCCCCGGCTGCGAATAGTCCGGTTTTTCCTTGTCGCGCAGCCAGGTCGGCCAGTAGGGCGGAGCCATGGTGTTGACGCCGTAGCCGTCCGGCGTCAGCGCGCTCGGGCCGAATTGCGGCGGGCCGGTCATGGCGCTGGCCGGTGATTTCTCCAGCGGCTTGAGTCGATAGTCCAGCGGATCGCTGCTTTCCAGCACGGCGATCTGTGACTTGGCCGGGGAGTTCGCGGCGTCCGGGTAGAAGGGCGCCCGGGCCGAGATCAGGTACTGGTGATTGAGGAACGAGCCGCCGAAAGCGCCTTGGAAGAAGTTGTCACAGAGCACGAATTCCTTGGCGACGTCCCACAAACGCAGGGAATATTGCGTCTGGGCGTAGTAGCCCATGGTCAGGCCGCCGGAGTCCGCCCACGCCACGAATGCATCGTTCTTGCCGCCGTTGATCTGCATCTGGTTCTGGTAGAACACGTGCCACAGGTCGCGGGTGACCACGCTCAATGGCAGGTCCTCGCCGCTCGGGCCTTTGAGGGGGAAGGGCGCGTTGGGCAGGTTTTCCTGGTACTGCACGCCCGTCGCGTAGGTCACGCCGTCAACGCTTTGCGGGCCGATCTGGCAGACGCCACCCCAGCACTGCGGCAGGGTGTCGAGGACCTTGCCGTCACGGTCGCGCTGGCGGTATTGGTCGGCTTTCACGGCAGAAAGCGGGTGCTCGACGCCGGGAAAGTTGGCGAACAGGTTATTGAAGCTGCGGTTTTCGCCGTAGATGACCACGATGGTTTTGACGTTGTCCTGCAGCGCTTTGTCCAGCGCCGGGCCGGTCAGCAGGGTGTCCGTTGCAGCCTTGCCTGCAACGCCCGCTTCCGCAGCGCCCACCACGCCACTGAGGGTCGCGCCTGCGCCCAGCACCGCAACGCCACCGAGGAAGCGTCGGCGGCTGCCATCTACTGGCGCGTGGGGGGCTGAAGCCTGTGCTGGATCTTCCGGTTTCTTGCTCATGGCGGGCGCTCGCAGGTCGAGTTGTTACAACATGTGTCGCCGGAGCCTAGCGAGGGAATATGACGGGATTGCTACAGTGAGATCCGACTTGAAACTTGCGGTGTTGCGCATGACGCCTTCCCGGCTGAAGCCGGTCCCACTGAGTGCACGCGATGCAGTTAGTGGGACCGGCTTTAGCCGGGAAGAGGCCAGCGTGCTTGTGGTTGTCACATGACGCCTTCCCGGCTAAAGCCAGTCCCACAACAGGAAAACGGCACAGGCTCAATACGGATCCGCCGCATTCCCCGAATGCACCTGATAGTGCTGGACAATCCGTTCGATCTCCCCGGACATCTTCATCCTCAGCAGCGTGCGCATGATGCGTTGCGCCGGCACGCTCGGGTCGTTGCGGGCGACGCAGCCCACCGGCTGTTCATCGATGACCCACACGGCTCTGAGCTTCTCGTCGGTTGTCTGCTCGCGGTTGTACCAGTCCAGCGACCACTGCGTGTCCACGGCGTAACGGTAGCGGTGGGCGGACAGCTTGGGCAGCACCTGCTCCTGCAACCTCGCGTCTTCGCGGATCAGATCACGCGTAGCGAACAGCGGGTCCAGCACGGGATAGGCATAGCCCAGCACCGTGCCGATGCGATCGCCGAGAATCGCGCTCAACTGAAAGGGCGCGGTGTCGTAGGCACTGCCGACGAGCACGTTGCGCTGGGTCAGCAGCGGCAGGCTCCAGGTGTAGTCGCCTGACATATCCGGCAACCAGGACTGCGCGGCGTAGCAGCGCACATCGACTTCACCGCGCTCAGTCGCCGCCTGTATGCGCATCCGTGGATAAACGCGGTACTGAGCGGTCTGGCCGATCTGTCGGGCCAGGCTTTCCATGATGTCGAAAAGAATGCCGGCCTCGGGCCCGTTGCTGCCCACCTGCATCAGCGGCATCGACCAGCTGTCAGCCACGGCAAAGCGCAGCGGCGGGCCTTCTGCAGCCGCAGTCGCGCTCAACAGCCCCACGGCACTCATTACCCACACTCGCATTCGGATCCCTCGAAGTAACAGTGCGACGCTTCAGGCCTGCTGTGTCTTCGCAATCCAGGTGCGGAACCTTATGAGGGAACCATCTCGCGGAACCGTCTTGCGCAGCCAAGCCAGCCATAATAGCGATAAGCGTCGGACACCAGATGCAATTTTGCCCCTGCTCCGCTAGCATTGGCGGTCTTCCGCAACCCAGTCGCGACGGTTTTCAATGAGTTATCAGGTTCTTGCACGTAAATGGCGTCCGCGCTCGTTCCGCGAAATGGTCGGCCAGACCCATGTGCTCAAGGCCTTGATCAACGCGCTGGACAGCCAGCGCCTGCACCACGCCTATTTATTCACTGGCACCCGCGGGGTCGGCAAGACCACCATCGCGCGGATCATCGCCAAGTGCCTGAACTGTGAAACCGGCATCACCTCAACGCCGTGTGGCGAATGCTCGGTGTGCCGCGAGATCGACGAGGGCCGTTTTGTCGATCTGATCGAGATCGACGCCGCCAGCCGCACCAAGGTCGAAGACACCCGCGAGCTGCTCGACAACGTGCAATACGCGCCCAGTCGCGGCCGCTTCAAGGTCTACCTGATCGACGAAGTGCACATGCTCTCCAGCCACTCGTTCAACGCCTTGCTCAAGACGCTGGAAGAGCCGCCGCCCTACGTCAAGTTCATCCTCGCCACCACCGATCCGCAGAAGCTGCCGGCGACCATTCTGTCCCGCTGCCTGCAGTTCTCCCTGAAAAACATGACGCCTGAGCGTGTGGTCGAACACTTGACCCACGTCCTTGGCGTCGAAAACGTTCCGTTCGAAGACGACGCGCTGTGGCTGCTGGGTCGCGCGGCCGATGGCTCGATGCGTGACGCCATGAGCCTCACCGATCAGGCGATTGCCTTCGGCGAAGGCAAGGTGCTGGCGTCGGATGTGCGCGCCATGCTCGGTACGCTGGATCACGGCCAGGTGTTCGACGTGCTGGCCGCGTTGATCGAGGGGGATGCCCGTTCGTTGCTTGAGGCCGTGCGTCATCTGGCTGAGCAGGGGCCTGACTGGAGCGGCGTGCTGTCGGAGATCCTCAACGTGCTGCACCGGGTCGCCATCGCCCAGGCGCTGCCTGAAGGTGTCGATAACGGCCATGGCGATCGTGATCGCGTGCTGGCGCTGGCCCAGGCGTTGCCCGCCGAAGACGTGCAGTTCTATTACCAGATGGGCCTGATCGGTCGCCGCGATCTGCCGCTGGCGCCGGACCCCCGTGGCGGTTTCGAGATGGTGCTGCTGCGCATGCTGGCGTTCCGGCCCGCAGACGCCGACAACGCGCCGACGCAGCCGTTAAAGTCAGTGGGGATCAACCCGGCCACGGTTGATTCCCAAACAGCGGTGGCGAGTTCAGCATCCGCAGCATCCCGACCACAGACCGCCACGGCTCCTGTCATCGACACGCCGGCGCCTGTCGCAGTGCCCGAGCCTGCGGCGGCAAAAACTGAGGAAGACATCGATCTGCCGTGGAACGCGCCAAAAGTCGTGGCGCCAGCCACTGCCGCCGAGCCCGAGACCGAATCAGAGCCTGAAGCCGAGGACGAGACGTCCCCACAGTCCGCGTCCGTCGCCGAGGTTCCTGAGGCCGTCCTCGACACCGTGGCCGAGCAGCCTGATCTGACGCCAATGCCGGCGCCGGTCCCCGCGAGCCCTGTTCCTGAAGCGCCCGAAGTCGAGTCGTCAGAGCAACGGCAAGCCGCCGCCGACGCCGTGACGCCGCAGATGATCGAGCATGTGCCCGACGCAACGCCTTATGTGCCGGCGCCCATGGAGCGCGACGATGAGCCGCCGCCCGATGACGACTACAACGAGCCGGACATCGACATCGATCCGGCCTCGTTCGCCTATCTCGATGACCTGGCCCACGAAGCCGTCGAAGCGGTGGAGAAGGAACCCGAGCTGCTGCCGGCCGCCAAGCCTGCCATCGGGCTGGCGGCGGACTGGCTTGAGCTGTTCCCGAAACTGCCGATCTCCGGCATGACCGGCAGCATCGCCGCCAACTGCACGCTGATTTCGGTGGAAGGCGACAACTGGCTGCTGCACCTTGATCCGGCCCACAGCGCGCTGTTCAACTCGACCCAGCAGCGCCGCTTGAATGACGCGCTGAACCAATACCATGAACGCACCCTCAACCTGAGTATCGAACTGATCAAGCCCGAGCAGGAAACCCCGGCTCAGGCAGCGGCGCGTCGGCGTGCCGATCGGCAGAAGCAGGCCGAGGCGGCAATCCACGGCGATCCGCTCATCCAGCAGATGATGCAGCAGTTCGGTGCCTCGATTCGCGATGACACCATTGTTCCGGTGGATGCGCCGACGCAGGCGTAAGTACACGCCCGATGATTCCCGGGGGCGCTAAGCTGACAGGGCGCCCTTATTGTTCAACGACTTTCTAACCAATGACTTCCGAGGAGTAACTCCCATGATGAAAGGTGGCATGGCAGGCCTGATGAAGCAGGCTCAGCAAATGCAGGAAAAAATGGCCAAGATGCAGGAAGAGCTGGCCAACGCCGAAGTGACGGGCCAATCCGGCGCCGGTCTGGTCAGCGTGGTCATGACCGGGCGTCACGACGTCAAGCGCGTCAGCCTGGACGACAGCCTGATGCAGGAAGAGAAGGACATTCTCGAAGACTTGATCGCCGCGGCCGTCAACGACGCTGTGCGCAAGATCGAAGCGGCCAGCCAGGAAAAGACTGCCAGCATGACCGCTGGCATGCAGTTGCCACCGGGCATGAAAATGCCGTTCTGATCGGACGGCTTTTGCGACACCCGAATGCCAGGCCCTCGTGCCTGGCATTTTTGTTTGGAGATGGCGCCAAGTCCGCCCCGGATTGCCCGCGTCATATGGAACCCTACATCCGACCGAACCCGTCTGGCTGCCGAAGGTCTGCTTTCTATACCCCCGCAACCTTTCAACATGGAGCCCATTTCGATGACCCAAGAATTGATCCTCAACCAGCGTGTCGTCCTGGCGTCCCGTCCCCAGGGCGCACCGACCCCGGAAAACTTCCGACTCGAGCGCGAGGCGCTGCCCGAGCTGCAAGACGGCCAAGTGCAATTGCGCACGCTTTATCTGTCCCTTGACCCGTACATGCGCGGTCGTATGAGCGACGCGCCGTCCTACGCGGCACCGGTGCAAATCGACGCGGTGATGGAAGGCGGCGCGGTCAGCGTGGTCGAGCAGTCGCGCAATCCGAAATTCAAGGAAGGCGATCTGGTGGTCGGTCAGACCGGCTGGCAGACCCACAGCATTTCTGATGGCAGCAATCTGTTGATGGCGCCGAAGGACCTGCCAAGCCCGTCAATGGCGGTCGGTGTGCTCGGTATGCCGGGGATCACCGGCTACATGGGCTTGATGGACATCGGCAATCCCAAGGCCGGCGAGACGCTGGTCGTCGCGGCAGCTTCCGGGGCGGTTGGCTCAGTGGTGGGCCAGGTGGCGAAGCTCAACGGCTTGCGCGTGGTAGGCGTTGCCGGTGGTGAAGACAAATGCCGCTATGTGGTCGACGAGCTCGGTTTTGACGCCTGCATCGATCACCGCAGTGATGACTTCGCCGAGCAGTTGAAAGCGGCCGTTCCGAACGGTATCGACATCTATTTCGAACTGGTCGGCGGCAAGGTGCTGGAAGCGGTCATACCGCTGCTCAATGAGCGTGCGCGGGTGCCGTTGTGCGGCCTGATCGCCCATTACAACGCGCAGAGCGAGCCAGAAGGGCAGAATAAGCTGCCGCTGTTGATGCGTACGCTACTGACCAAGCGCGCGAAGATTCAGGGCTTCATCGTCTACGAAGAGTATTACCACCGCCTGGACGAATTCATGCAGGCCATGATTCCGCTGGTGAAGGACGGCAAGGTGAAATTCCGCGAAGACGTCGTTGAAGGCCTGGAGAACGCGCCGGACGCGTTCATTGGCCTGCTCGACGGCAAGAACTTCGGCAAGCTGGTGGTCAAGGTCTCATGACCCTGATTTGACGGTAATCGGAGGCGCGGGTATAAACCGCGTCTCGTGTTTTTGTCGGACGTTTCTCCAATGAGCTTCAGCCCCCTGATTCGCCAGTTGATCGACTCCCTGCGCATCCTGCCTGGCGTCGGTCAGAAAACCGCCCAGCGCATGGCGTTGCAGCTGCTGGAGCGCGATCGCAGCGGTGGCTCGCGTCTTTCCCAGGCGCTAAGTCAGGCGATGGAAGGCGTCGGTCATTGCAAACAATGCCGCACCCTCACCGAGGAAGAACTCTGCCCGCAATGCTCGGACGTCCGTCGCGACGACACGCTGCTGTGCGTGGTTGAGGGCCCGATGGATGTGTATGCGGTGGAGCAGACCGGTTACCGAGGGCGCTACTTCGTGCTTAAGGGCCATTTGTCGCCGCTGGACGGTCTGGGGCCTGAGGCCATTGGCATCCCGCAGCTGGTCGCCAGGATCGAAGAGCAGGGCTCGTTCACCGAAGTCATCCTCGCCACCAACCCGACGGTTGAAGGCGAAGCGACGGCGCACTACATCGCCCAGCTTCTTACCAATAAAGGACTGGTCACCTCGCGCATTGCCCACGGCGTACCGCTGGGTGGCGAGCTGGAACTGGTCGACGGCGGCACCCTGGCGCACTCGTTCGCAGGGCGCAAGCCGATTCAGTTGTAGGCAAAATCCCGCTCTTCAAGACACTGTGTATCTATCGGAATGAGCTCGGATGTAGGATCGGCTTTAGCCGGGAAGGGGGCAGGTGGCACACTTCAAATCCAGGGTGTGCACACCGGCCTATTCCCGGCTGAAGCCGGTCCTACTGACTTCCCGCGCACTGAGTGGGACCGGCTTTAGCCGGGAATGCGCCGGGGCAGACGCCCGACGTTTCAATCCCTGCACAAGGTGACGCGGAGCATCACGGGATGCATACCCACGCAGAGCGTGGGCACGATCATGCGCCGCCCATCAGTGTTCAACGGGACTGATGGCGGCTATCGGGGCAGGCTTTACTTATCAGTCAGTGCAAACTCGGTCAGGCAGAACGTCGGGATTCCCATGTCGCGCAGGCGTTGTGAGCCGCCCAGTTCAGGCAGGTCGATGATCGCAGCGGCTTCGTGAACCTTGGCGCCCATGCGGCGGATCAGGTTGGCGGCTGCAACCAGGGTGCCGCCGGTGGCGATCAGGTCATCGAACATCACCACTGAATCCCCGTCGCACAGGCTGTCGGCGTGAACTTCCAGCAGCGCTTCGCCGTATTCGGTCTGATAGGCCTCGGCCAGCACGTCGGCCGGCAATTTCCCTTGCTTGCGAAACAGCACCAGCGGCTTGTTCAGTTCGTAGGCGACGATCGAGCCGATCAGAAAACCACGCGCGTCCATGGCGCCGACGTGGGTGAACTCGGCGTCGATGTAACGCTGGATGAAGCTGTCGATGACCAGGCGCAGGGCCTTGGGTGACTGGAACAGCGGGGTGATGTCACGGAAAATCACACCGGGTTTTGGAAAGTCCACCACAGGGCGGATGAGGGATTTGATGCTGACTTCGTCGAAAATCATAAGGATCTCGGGCAGGACATGACTCAAAAGACGCCAGTCTAAGCCCGCCCGGACCATCATGCATCAGCTTTCCAGCGATCCCCCGGCCAGCGCGCAGAGCTGAATCGGGTCGAGGATGTGGATTTCCTTGCCCTCGGCGGCGATCAACTCGTTCTGCTGAAAGCGCGTGAACACCCGGGACACGGTTTCCACCGCCAGGCCCAGGTAGTTGCCGATCTCGTTGCGCGACATGCTCAGGCGGAACTGGTTGGCGGAGAAACCCCGGGCGCGGAAGCGGGCGGAGAGGTTGACCAGAAAGGTGGCGATGCGCTCGTCGGCGGTCTTTTTTGAGAGCAGCAGCATCATCTGTTGGTCATCGCGGATTTCCCGGCTCATCACCCGCATCAACTGGCGACGCAATTGCGGCAGTTGCACCGACAATTCGTCCAGCCGGTCGAAGGGGATTTCGCACACTGACGTAGTCTCCAGGGCCTGCGCCGTGACGGGATACGCCTCGGCGTCCATCCCGGACAGCCCGACCAGTTCGCTGGGCAGGTGAAAGCCGGTGAGTTGTTCTTCGCCGCTGTCGCTGAGGCTGAAGGTTTTCAGCGCGCCGGAGCGGACGGCGTAAACGGAAGCGAAGGTGTCGCCCTGGCGAAACAGTAGATCACCTTTCTTCAAGGGGCGGCCGCGCTTGACGATTTCGTCCAGTGCATCCATGTCTTCCATGTTCAATGAAAGCGGAAGGCACAACGGGGCCAGGCTGCAATCCTTGCAGTGAGCCTGGGTGTGAGCGCGCTGTTTGACTGGCTCAGACATCGGGTAAATTCCTTGTGAAGAAACACACATAAGTCGTAAGGGTAACTCAGGGGTCAGCCCTGCGACTACCACGCGCCTTCCTTGGCCCGAAATCATTCCTCCGCATCGAGCTGAAACTTCCTATATCACGCGGGCCTATATCACCCGGGAATAGCGCTGACGGTTCTGCGCGCCCAGATAGGCGTCGAACACCATGCAGATCGAGCGCACCAGCAAACGTCCGGCCGGGGTGACGGTGATGCCTGTCGGGTCGATATGAATCAGCCCGTCCGTGGCCATGGTCAGCAATCGCGGCCACTGCTCGCTGAAATATTCGCGGAAGTGGATGGAAAATTCGTTCTCGATCGGGGCGAAATCCAGGCGGAGGTGGCAGATCAGTTGGCTGATGATGGTGCGCCGTAGCTGATCGTCCTCGTCGCAACGCAGACCGCGTTTGGTTGCCAGCTGGTCGCTGGCCAGCAGGGTCTGGTACTCGGTCAGGTCGCTGGTGTTCTGCGCGTAGAGCTCGCCGATCTGGCTGATGGCCGAGACGCCAAGACCGATCAGATCGCAATGCCCATGGGTGGTGTAGCCCTGAAAATTGCGCTGCAGCGTGCCTTCTTCCTGAGCGATGGCGAGGTCGTCATCGGGCAGGGCAAAGTGGTCCATGCCGATGTAGCGATAGCCGGCGCCGGTCAGTTGCTCGATGGTACGCTGGAGCATCTGCAGTTTCTGTTCCGGGCTGGGCAACTGCGCCGTGTCGATCCGCCGCTGAGGTGGGAAACGCTCGGGCAGGTGGGCGTAGTTGAACACCGAAAGCCGGTCGGGCTGCAGGGCGATTACGTGCTCGACCGTGCGGGCGAAACCCTCTGGCGTCTGCAGCGGCAGGCCGTAGATAAGGTCGATGTTCACCGAGCGAAATTGCAGGGTGCGTGCGGCTTCGACGATGGCGCGGGTTTCTTCCAGGCTCTGCAGGCGGTTGATCGCCCGCTGCACCAGCGGATCAAGATCCTGCACGCCGAGGCTGACGCGGTTGAAGCCCAGCTCGCGCAACAGGCCCATGGTCGACCAGTCCGCCTCACGCGGGTCGATCTCGATGCCGTAGTCGCCGGAGTGGTCATCCAGCAGGGTGAAGTGCTGGCGCAAATGAGCCATCAGCTGGCGCAGTTCAACGTGACTGAGAAAGGTCGGTGTGCCGCCGCCGAAGTGCAATTGCTCGACCACCTGACGATCATCGACATGGGCGGCGATCAGGCTGATCTCGCGTTCGAGGCGCTGCAAATAGGCCTGGGCGCGACCGCGGTCCTTGGTGATGACTTTGTTGCAGGCGCAGTAGTAGCAAATGTTGGCGCAGAACGGGATGTGCACGTAGAGCGACAACGGCCGCGACGCCTTGCGGCTGTCACGCAGCCCGTGCAGCAGTTCGAAGGCGCCAACCTGCGTATGAAATTGCACGGCGGTGGGATAGGACGTGTAACGCGGCCCTGCCAGATCGTAGCGGCGGATGAGTTCAGAATCCCAACGAAGGTCGTCGAGCATGGGGGCGTTCCCGATAAGGCTGGCGGTGCGGGAAGTGTAGGGAAGCCGCAGGTGAGGGCATTGATCTGGGTCAACGGATGGGGGGTGCGATTACTCGTGTGCCATGCCTGCATGATCCATGGCCGGATTCATCCCGTGATTCATCGAGTGATTCATCGAGTGAGGCGTGTGCCCCATCAGCCACTGTTGATGCGGGCCGGGGAGTGTCCACAGGCCGAAAAGAATCACCAGCAACCCGCCGGCCACGCGCACGCTGCGCCGACGGAGCAGGGCGCTGATGCGTTCGGCGGCCAGGCCCGTGGCGAGCAGCACCGGCCAGGTGCCGATGCCGAACGCGAGCATCAACAATGCGCTGTGCAATGCATTGCCCTGGCTCGCCGACCACAACAGCGTGCTGTAAACCAGCCCGCACGGCAGCCAGCCCCACACGGCGCCCAGCAGTAAAGCCCGGGGCGTCGTCGACACCGGCATCAAGCGGCGGGTGAGCGGTTGCAGGTAACGCCAGACCCCGCGGCCCAGCGCTTCGATGCGGGTCAGGCCGCTCCACCATCCGGCCAGGTACAGGCCCATAGTGATCATCAGCAACCCCGCGATCACCCGTAAGAGTATCGCCCCCGGGCTGTTGGCCACCGCCCAGCCGAGCATGCCCGTCAGCAATCCCGCGCAGGCGTAGCTGAAAACACGTCCGATGTTGTAGGCCATTAACAGGCGCAGGCGTCGTGCGCGTTGCTCCGGGGGGATGGCAAAAGTGAGCGCGCCCATCAGACCGCCACACATGCCCAGGCAATGGCCGCCGCCGAGCAGGCCCAGCACGAGGGCGGAGAGGAGTTGGGGGAGGAGGTCATGCATGGGCGTTATCCGAAAGCTTTCCGGTGAGTGTTAGTACGCCATCGCGAGCAAGCTCACTCCTACAGGAAATCGCATTCCAATGTAGGAGTGAGCTTGCTCGCGATGGCTTACTCAAACGCGCTGCATAAGCCAACTGACTCACTGGGTCAGATCCCTCTTATGATCCGCTTTGCTTTTCCCCGACGCTTCATCCACCCCGGCCTGATGGCCTGCGTCCTGATCTTCGAACAGGATGCTGTGGGCCGGGCCGTCGAGGTCGTCGTACTGACCGCTGTCCACCGCCCAGAAAAACACGTAAATCGCGACCGCCACAATCAGCAGCGCCACCGGAATCATGATGTAGAGCGCAGGCATCGGGCCTCCGGATCGGGTCGTGTGTTCATGGGGTCACCGTCTGATGGGCAGCCATGGATTCTGCAGAAAGAGGCTTGATCCGCGTCAGACGCAACGCGTTCAACACCACCACCAGCGAACTCACCGACATCCCCGCCGCCGCCCACAACGGCGTGACCCAGCCCAGGGCCGCGAAGGGCAGAACCAGCCCGTTGTACAACCCCGCCCACGCCAGATTTTCCAGGATGATCCGCCGTGTGCGCCGAGCGAGGGCTAACGCCTCCACCAACACCTGCAGACGGTTCGACAGCAGCACCGCATCGGCGCTGGTCTTCGCCAGATCGGTGGCCGAACCCATGGCGATGCTGATGTCGGCGGCTGCGAGCACCGGCACATCATTGACCCCGTCGCCAATCACCAGAATGGTCCGGCCCTCGGCGCGCAACTGTTGAAGAATAGCGAGCTTGTCATCCGGCCGCAGGCTGCCCCGGGCGTCATCGATCTGCAGCTGAGTCGCGACGCTGGACACCATGGGCGAACTGTCGCCGGACAACAACAATGTCTGCCAGCCGCGCTGTTTGCACGCCTCAACCAACCCTGCAGCGTCGTCCCGCAACCGATCATCCAGCACCAGCCAGGCGAGTGCCTGGGTGTCATCCCCCAGCAACAACCACTGACCGGGCTCATCCGGCATGGATCGCACAGCGACGCCACTCAAAGCGCAAACAAACCCGGGCTGACCAATGCGCAACTGCCGCCCGTCAACCACCCCTTCCAGCCCCAGTCCCGGCGTAGCGACAACTCCATCAGCGGTGAGCGGCGTCTTGCCGAACGCCCGGGCGATCGGGTGTTCGGACCGACTTTCCAGCGCCGCCGCCAGGCTCAAACAGTCGTCACTGCTCAGCGCGCCAAGGCTGCGAATCGCCCTCAACGTCAGACGCCCTTCGGTCAGCGTGCCGGTTTTGTCGAAGATCACCGTGTCGATCCGGTTCAGCCCCTCTAGCACATGGCCACGGGTCAGCAGCAGCCCCAGTCTGTGCAGCGTGCCGGTGGCGGCTGTGAGTGCGGTCGGCGTTGCCAGCGACAAGGCGCAAGGGCAGGTGGCGACCAGCATCGCCAGTACGATCCAGAATGCGCGGCCGGCATCGAGCTGCCACCAGACCACGCCGACACACGCCGCCAGCACCAGCGAAATGAGCAAAAACCACTGCGCCGCGCGGTCCGCCATCTGCGCCAGGGGCGGCTTCTCCGATTGTGCGCGCTCCAGCAGTCGGACGACGGCAGAGAGGCGCGTATCAGCGCCCAGAGCGAGGACTTCCACGGTCAGCACGCTTTCGATATTGGCGGTGCCGGCTATGACGGCGTCGCCCACCTGACGGGGCTGCGGCAGGTACTCGCCGGTGAGCAGCGATTCATCGATGCTCGACCGACCCGCGATGATTCGGCCGTCCGCCGGCAACATCGCGCCGGGGTGTACCAGCACCTGATCGTGCAAACGCAGTTGATCGGTCAATACGCGCTCGGTCTGACCGTCCGCATCCAGTCGCAGGCAGGAAGCCGGCAGCAGATTGACCAGTTGCTCGGTTGCTAAGCGGGTGCGTTCCCGGGCCCGGCGTTCGAGGTAGCGGCCGGTGAGCAGGAACAGCGCGAACATGCCGACCGCGTCGAAATACAATTCGCCAACGCTGGTGACCGCCGTCCAGATGCCGGCCAGGTACGCCGCGCCAATTGCCAGGGACACCGAAATGTCCATGGTCAGATGGCGCGCGCGCAGGTCACGCAATGCCCCTTTGAAAAACGGCGCGCAGCTGTAAAACACGATGGGCGTCGTCAGAAACATCGCCACCCAGCGCAGGATCGTGTGCATCTCGGGGCTGAGGTCGATGTTGAATTCAGGCCAGGTCGCCATGGTCGCCATCATCGCCTGAAACCACAGCAGCCCGGCGACGCCCAGTTGACGCAGGCTGCGGCGGTTTTCCCGAGCCAGATGCTCGGTCGCCTTGTCCGCCTGATAAGGATGGCCGGCGTAACCGATGCTGCGCAGCTCGGACAGCACCTCGCTCAAGGGCAACGGCTGGTCATGCCAGCGCAGGTGCAGGCGATGGTTGGACAGGTTCAGCCGTGCTTCGACCACGGCAGGCAGCGTGCGCAGGTGCCGCTCGATCAGCCAGCCGCAGGCCGCGCAGGTAATGCCCTCGATCATCAGCGTCGTTTCAGCCACAGCGCCGGCGACATCGCCAGCGGGGGTGTCATGGTGAACAAACGGCGCCTGCACGTCGGGACGATCAAAGAGGGCTTGTTCATCGGCCAGGGGCGTCGGCAACGCCTGAGGATTGACCGAGGCTTCGCTGCGGTGCAGGTAGTAGCTTTCCAGGCCGCCGGCGACGATGGCGTGGGCCACGGCCTGACAACCCGGGCAGCAGAACTCACGTTCCTCACCCAGCACGGAACACACGAAGCGCCCGCCCGGCGGGACCGGCAGCGAGCAGTGGTAGCAAGATCGCAGGGTTGATATGGCGGTGGCTGTCAGTTGAGTGGCTTTCACGTCAATGCCTGTCCGCGCCCTGAATCGGCTCGTCGCCCAGGGTCAGTGACTGCCCTGAAACGATCCGTTCTTCCTCGAACAGGCGCCAGGTCTGGGTGTTTTCCACCCCCAGCAATTCGACGAAGCGCCGGCCTTCGACCCTGTCGCTCAAATGCCCGACGTAATGCCCTGGCTGCGAAGGCGTGCGCGCCAGCACCACTTTGCGGTCCTTGTCCGGCTGGGTCGGGGAGATCAGGTTCAGGACCAGGGTTTCCGGCTGGCTGGCGCCGCTCAGTTGCACGTCCACTTCGCCGGTCACCTCGTCGAGGCCCACGCGCGCTTGCAGGTTGAGGGACTGGCCCAGCAACTCGCGATCGAGGGAGCGATTGATGCCTTTGCCGGCCTCGTAATAGTTGTCGGTGACCAGGTTGTCCGGGTGGGTGACGGCGATGGTGACCATGGCCAGGGTCAATGCCACTGAGCCGGTCAGAATGGCGATGATGATCCACGGCCATAGGTGCCGGTGCCAGGGACTTGCTGCAGTGACTGGGGTCATTTCCGACATCTCTCAGCGAATGGGCGGGCCGATGAAACGGCTCTTGGCGTGGACTTCAGTGTCGCTGTGCTCAATGTCGCTGTTCTTGATTTGCGTGAGGATGAAACTGACGTCGTTGCTGCTCGAGGGCAATTGCTCGGGCGCCACCGACAGCTCCACCGGCAGGCTGATGATCTCGCCGGCCGGTACCTTGATTTCGCGCCGGCCTTGCAGCTTCAGGTCCGGCAATCCTGTGGCGTCGAGCATATAGGTGTGGTCGACCTGGTCCTTGTTCATGACCTTCAGGCTGTAGACGTTTTCGATCCGGCCCTCGGCGTTTTCCCGGTACAGCATCCGGTCCTTGCTCACATCAAAACCCACCAGCGAGCGCGTAAGAAACGCGCCGGTGAGACCGCCGATCATCACCAGCAACACCACGCCATAGCCGATCAACCGCGGCCGCAGTGTATGGGTCACCTGCCCGGAAAGGTTGTGTTCGGTGGTGTAGCTGATCAAGCCGCGCGGGTAGTCCATCTTGTCCATGATCGCGTCGCAGGCGTCGATGCAGGCTGCGCAACCGATGCATTCGATCTGCAGACCGTCGCGGATGTCGATGCCGGTGGGGCAGACCTGCACGCACATCGTGCAATCGATGCAATCGCCGAGGCCTTCAGCCTTGTAATCCGTTTCCTTCTTGCGCGCACCCCGTGGCTCGCCGCGGCGTGGGTCGTAGGAAACGATCAGCGTGTCCTTGTCGAACATCACGCTCTGAAAGCGCGCGTAGGGGCACATATGAATGCACACCTGTTCGCGCAGCCAGCCGGCGTTGACGTAGGTGGCGAGGGTGAAGAAGCCGACCCAGAAATACGACCAGCCATCGGCCTGGCCGGTGAAGAAATCCACCAGCAGTTGGCGGATGGGCGAGAAGTAGCCGACGAAGGTCAGGCCGGTGACCAGGCCGATCAGCAGCCAGAGGCTGTGCTTGGCGAACTTGCGCGCGATTTTGTTGGCGTGCATGGGCGCCTTGTCGAGTTTGATGCGCTGATGGCGATCGCCTTCGGTGACCTTTTCGCACCACATGAACACCCACGTCCACACGCTCTGCGGGCAGGTATAACCGCACCAGACGCGCCCGGCGAATACGGTAATGAAGAACAGCCCGAACGCGCTGACGATGAGGATGCCCGACAGCAGAATGAAGTCCTGCGGCCAGAACGTCGCGCCGAAGATGTAGAACTTGCGCTCCGGCAGGTTCCACCACACCGCCTGATGCGCCCCCCAATTGAGCCAGACCGTGCCGAAATACAGCAGGAACAGCACAGCGCCGCCACCCATGCGCAGATTACGGAACATGCCAGTAAACGCGCGCGTGTAGATGTTCTCCCGCGAGGCATACAGGTCAACCGTGTCGCTGTCCTTGTCAGTCGGCGGCGTGGCGTTGTGCAGCGGAATATGGTTGCTCATGAGCGCGTCCTACCACAGTGGAGCAATGAAATTTTCTAATACGGTGCCAGGAACTGGCTGCATCACGTGTAGGAGCGTGGCTTGTCCCGCGATCGGCTGCGAAGCAGTCGTCAACCTGAGGCCGGTAGCCCTGCATACACCTCGGGCGCCGTATGGGCTGCCGCTTCGCGCCAGATCGCGGGACGAGCCACGCTCCTACAGTAGAGCGCGACCGTATACCCCTTTAACGGTGCTGCCCTTTTACTCCTGCTTTTGCGCCGGTTCGTCCCCATGGGACAGGCTATACACGTAAGCGGCCAACAGGTGCACCCGGTCGTTACCTTGCAGCAACGCCTGGGCCGGCATCTGCCCCTGGCGGCCGTACTGGATGGTCTGTTGCAGCTGGGCAAAACTGGCGCCGTAGATGAACGCGCCGGGGTGGGTCAGGTCTGGCGCACCCAGTGCGGCAACGCCTTTGCCTTCCGGGCCGTGGCAGGCGACGCAGGTGGTGGCGTAGAGTTTCTGGCCCGCCGCCGGATCGGCATTCGCATCAGCCGGCAGTGCGCGCCCGTTCAGTTGGGTCAGCACGTAAGCCGACACGTCGCGCACACCCTGATCGCCGATCACCGCACCCCATGCCGGCATGACCGCATGACGGCCGTTCATGATGGAGGTTTTGATGCTCTGCGCATCGCCGCCCCAGCGCCAGTCGGCGTCGGCCAGGTTGGGGAAGCCGTAAGCGCCCTTGGCGTCGGAGCCGTGGCAGACCGAGCAATTGGACGCGAACAATCGACCGCCCATCTTCAGCGCTTGCGGATCTTTGGCCACCTCTTCAATGGGCATCGCTGCGAATTTGGCGAAGATTGGTCCGAAGCGCGCTTCGGACTGCGCCATCTCCTTCTCCCATTCATGCACGCCAGTCCAGCCCGTGGTGCCGTCGGAAAACCGGGTTTTCTTGTCGTCGTCGGCGTAGTCATAACCCGGCAACAAGCCCTTCCAGTTGCCCAGCCCCGGGTAAAGCACCAGATAGCCCAGCGCAAAAATGATCGTGCCGATGAACAACCAGAACCACCACTTGGGCAGCGGGTTGTCGTACTCCTCGATGCCGTCGAAGGCGTGGCCGACGGTTTCATCGGTGGTGTCGGCGCGTTGGCCTTTGCGGGTGGCGATCAGCAGCCAGCCCATCGCGAAGATCGTGCCCAAGGTCAGGACCGTGACGTAGATACTCCAGAAGGTGCTCACGGTTTCGGGCTCCTTTCCGCTTTTGAGTGTGGGTCTGCGTTGCTCTGCTCTTGCGCTCGTCTGACCTGCGCAATCGCCTCGGGGTCATCGGCAAACGGCAGCAGCGTTGCATCGTCGAATTCCGCCTTGCGCCGCGGGCTGTACACCCATAACGCCAGACCAATAAAGGCCACCATCACCACAACGGTGCCCAGGCCTCGAATCGTTCCCATGTCCATGGCGATCACCGCTTGCTCTTGATGAGGGTGCCCAGGCCCTGAAGGTAGGCCACCAGCGCATCCATTTCGGTCTTGCCCTTCACCGCCTCGGCTGCACCTGCGATGTCGGCATCGGTGTAGGGCACGCCAAGGCTGCGCAGCACTTCCATCTTCTTGCCGGTCAGTTGGCCGTCGAGGGGGGTGTCCGCCAGGAAGGGGTAGGCCGGCATGATCGACTCCGGCACCAGGTCGCGCGGGTTGTTTAAATGGGCGCGGTGCCAGTCATCCGGGTAGCGACCGCCGACCCGGGCCAGGTCCGGTCCGGTGCGTTTGGAACCCCACAGAAACGGATGATCCCAGACGCTTTCGCCGGCCACCGAGTAATGCCCGTAGCGTTCGGTCTCGGCGCGAAACGGACGGATCATCTGCGAATGGCAACCCACGCAGCCATTGGCGATATACACGTCGCGGCCTTCGAGCTCCAGCGCCGGGCGCGGCTTCATGCCTTCGACGGGCTGGGTGGTGACGTCCTGAAAAAACAGCGGAACGATCTGGGTCAGCCCGCCGATCGCAACGGCAATGACCATGAAGATCGACAGCAGGCCGATGTTCTTTTCCAGTGCTTCGTGCTTGATCATCAGTGCGCCCCCACGACAGCAATCTGCGCAGCGGCTTCGGCTTCGTCCGTGTTCGCTGCGCGAATGGTGCGGAACACGTTGTAGGCCATGAACAGCATGCCGCTGGCGAAAATCGCGCCGCCCAACGCGCGGACGATGTACCCCGGATGGCTGGCCTGCACGGCCTCGACAAACGAGTAGGTGAGGGTGCCGTCGTCGTTGATCGCCCGCCACATCAGCCCTTGGGTAATGCCGTTGACCCACATCGCGGCGATGTAGAGGACGGTGCCAACTGTGGCGAGCCAGAAGTGCGTGTTGATCAGCGCGACGCTGTGCATCTGCCGGCGGCCGTAGAGTTTCGGGATCATGTGGTAGACGGCGCCGATGGTGATCATCGCGACCCAACCCAGCGCGCCGGCGTGAACGTGGCCGATGGTCCAGTCGGTGTAGTGGGAGAGCGAGTTGACGGTCTTGATCGCCATCATTGGCCCTTCGAACGTCGACATCCCGTAGAACGCCAGCGACAGCACGAGGAAGCGCAGAATCGGATCGGTGCGCAACTTATGCCACGCGCCCGAGAGGGTCATCATGCCGTTGATCATGCCGCCCCAGCTCGGCACCAGCAGGATGATTGACATCACCATTCCCAGTGATTGCGCCCAGTCGGGCAGGGCGGTGTAGTGCAAATGGTGCGGGCCGGCCCAGATGTACAGGGTGATGAGCGCCCAGAAATGCACGATGGACAGACGATAGGAATAGATCGGGCGTTCGGCCTGTTTCGGCACGAAGTAATACATCATCCCGAGAAAGCCGGTGGTCAGGAAAAAGCCGACGGCGTTGTGTCCGTACCACCACTGGATCATCGCGTCCGTGGCGCCGGCATACGCCGAGTACGACTTGAACAGGCTCACCGGCAGCGAGATGTGATTGACGATGTGCAGCATCGCCGTCACCACGATGAATGCACCGTAGAACCAGTTGGCGACGTAAATGTGTCTGGTCTTGCGTTTGACGATGGTGCCGAAGAACACCGCGCCGTAGGCGATCCAGACAATCGTCAGCAGGATCGCAATCGGCCATTCGAGCTCGGCATATTCCTTGGTGGTGGTGTAGCCCATCGGCAGGCTGACGATGGCGCCGATGATCACCGCCTGCCAGCCCCAAAAATGAAAGGCCGCCAGGCCGTCGGAAATCAGCCGCGTCTGGCAGGTCCGCTGGACGACGTAATAGGAGGTGCCGAACAGCGCACAGCCGCCGAACGCGAAAATCACCAGATTGGTGTGCAGGGGGCGCAGGCGACCGAATGTCGTCCACGGCAAACCGAAATTCAGGTCAGGCCACACGAGCTGGCAGGCGATGAAGACGCCCAGGCCCATGCCGATGATGCCCCAGACCACCGTCATGATGGCGAACTGGCGGACGACCTTGTAGTTATAAGCAGTCGGGCTGGGTGCAGTGCTCATGTCAGGTTCCACGGTGTGTATTTATCAGTGTGGTCACAGCCGCACCTTCGATCGCGCGTCACCCGTCACGCAGTGGCGTGGGATCGACGTGGACGATAGATGCGGTGCACGCAGACGCCCGGTCGCCGAAGCGTGGGAAATTTCTGGCTGAGTGGCCGGGGGAAAGGAAGACAGGTCGAGCAGGATCGCGCGCGTGAGTGGGAGGAATTGGATACAACCCTGCGGGTGAAAACAGCGCTGGGACTGCTTGTCTGCAAGAGGGTTGCGTTGCCGGGCACAATCTTGTTGCTGGGCCTGTGGTCAGCTGTCGCCGGTCCACTGTGCGGACACAGCTTAGACGCGAATGATCGCGGAGGGAAGGCTTTGGCGCAGCGCCTGCGACACTTGGCCGCGCTGGGTGTGAAGTTGCCGCGTCCCTGGCAGGACGCGGCGATCAACCATTTCCGGAGACAGCTGAAACGGTTCTCTGCCTGCTGTTCCTGCGCATCGAGAGAGCGTTTCTACAACTAAGTTGTATACAAAAAGCCGCTGACATTGGCACTTTTCTCTGCCCAAAAATATTCGGCCCGAGCTGGCAGAAAGGCCGGCGATCGTCACGGGTGATCGGCCGGAGCGGACAAAAAGCATATTCCGTCGATGAAACCGCCCGGTTGTGTGCAGGTTGGGGCGCTCAGGATTCGGTGCTCGTTGCCGAAGTGCCGCGCCAGACTAACGCTTGGGAGCTGAACCCTTGCTGTCGGGACCGGGCAATCGGCAGGCAGGGTCATGGCGCTCAGAGGTTGCTGCATAATGGCGACCGTGGTGCCCGCCTTAGTCGGCGGGTGGTCGATGTTTTGGTAAAAGAGACCTGCATGAGCAAAAAAAACGCGGCGAAGCGAACGGCCGATCACTGCGCCCGGCTGGCGCAAGAACATGGCTGGATCTGGAATGCACCCACCGGCCCGGTGTCGGACGCGCCCTCGACGCTGATTCTCGCCCACGGCGCGGGCGCCCCGATGGACAGCGACTTCATGAACGACATCGCCGCGCGTCTGGCGGCCTTGGGTATTGGCGTGCTGCGTTTTGAATTCCCTTACATGGCCCAGCGCCGAATCGACGGGCGCAGACGACCTCCCAATCCCCAGCCAAAGTTGCTGGAGTGCTGGCATGAGGTGTACGCCGCAGTGCGTGCCGGTGTGAGCGGGCGAGTGGCGATCGGTGGCAAATCCATGGGCGGACGCATGGCCAGCGTCATCGCTGACGAAGTCAAAGTCGATGAGTTGTTCTGTCTGGGCTATCCGTTCTATGCGGCGGGGAAACCCGAAAAGCCGCGGGTCGCTCACTTGGCAGAACTGCGGACGCCGACGCTGATCGTTCAGGGCGAGCGGGATGCGCTGGGCAATCGGCAGGCGGTTGAAGGGTACGAGCTGTCGAAGGCCATTGATGTGCATTGGGTGCCGACGGCCAACCACGACCTGAAACCGTTGAAATCGTCGGGCCTCAGTGTCGAGGCGTGCATGCAGGAAATCGCCGGGCTTATGGCACGTCGGCTGATCGGATAGCCGGATGTTCCTCGGCGTTCAGGTCACAGACCAGGTCGAACAGGCCGTCGGTCACGTGGAAGTCCTTGGTCGGGACCGCAAACTCGAAGTTGCCGTGCAGCGCTCCGGCGGCTGCATCGCAGCCCAGCAGCGTCAGGTTGCCTTGCTGCAAATCGCGGGAGTGATAAATCTTTGCCATCCGCGTGGGCGTGAGGTGATAGATGACGGTGATCCGGTCGTTGCGCAGCAGGTTGTAGCTGCCAGGTGGCACGGTTTCGTCGATGAACAGGCCGATCATGGTGCGGTGCCGGCGAACCGTGCCGGTGGCGAGGATCTTCCAGATCCGGCAGGTGAGCGGATCCGACCGGCCCGGGCGCAGGCACGCCATGGCGCTCAGGCTGTGGGTGATGAACGGGTGGCCGTTGACGTTGGCGCTGAACGTGCCAAGGGCCGCCGGCGCTTGCGGGCGTTGGAGCGGAGGTTGTGCGGGCATTGTTCTGAGGTTCCCTGAATCGGTTTTCGGGGCGGTGTGGGCGCTCTGCACCTATATAAGACGCCGTCTGGTGGAGACGACGTCTTTGAAAGGGGGTGCTGCTTACACGTAAGAGGCTTGCATCGCTAACGAGCGTGGCGGATCAACGAATCGCGACGCCCAGGCTGGAATTGATGTGGAGCAGCTTGTAGTCCTTGCCGGTGTTGAGGTTCTTCACGTAGTACCACTTCGCCCCGAATACGTTCTTGGCGACGGTTGAGGCCCAGTAGTTGGCATTGCCCATCGGCCAGCGATTGCCGTAGGCGTTATGGATCTCGATCAACTCGTGGATGCTCGGGATACGCCCGCCGATGCGGCTCGCCGCGTTGGACATCTGGGTGTAATTGCCGGAGCCCACGCCGTGGCATTCGATGACGCCGGTGACGGAGACGGTGAAGCTTTTGCTCTCGCCCGCAGCGTCGGTCGCCGTAATGATTGAACCGCCTCTGCTGCGTACCGAAACCAGGCCTGTTGAGTCAACATGAGCCACATTCGGCATGCTCGATGAGTAGGTATAAGGTGGTTTACCGCCGGCTGCTACCCGCTTGATCGTAGTTCCGGTCGGGAAGACCGGAAGCAGTTCGGGATGTCCCGGAAGCAGATAAATCTTTCCGCCCAAGGTGGCTGGAGATGTGTCGAATTCCAGACCTTTGAGAACATTGAGTGACAGTCCTTCAGAGCGGCGAGGTACTCCGTTTCGAATGACTTCATAGCTCACTGTTGCCGTACTGCCTTCAGCTGCAGATATCTGTGCTTTAGGCACATTGAAGACGAGAGCGTGCTGGTCTCCAACTGTTTGCGTGGCTGTATCAAATGTCGAGACGCTAGACCAGCGAGCGGTGACACGATCCTCAGACGCCATGTTGCGGTAACCGACGCGAACAGTTGCGCCTGATTCTGGGATCAATGTGGGACGCAAAATTCCGTCAGCGCCGACTGAGTCGACGGCAGGTGCTGGCAGCTCGAGCACTGAGCTCATGATTTGCAGCCTCACGACCTCGGACTGTTGCAAGGCACCAGCGCGTTCCACGGTGTAGGAGACGTTGACTGTTTGACCATCATTTGCAGTCACCAATTGGCTAGCAAACACGACCGCTAGCTCGCGAGATGCCTCCTCGACCTTGATGACGTTGGTCTTTGTCCCGCTGCCTTTTGGACCGCTCCAGCGAGTTTCAACGATATCGCCAGCCTCCAGATTCGCATCGGAAGCAATCAAGACGGTCGCGCCGCTGGGTGCATCAGCAGGATCGAGCGTGTCGCCTTTGGCTTCTTTGACAGTGGGATTGGGCAACGGCGCGTAGACCATGCTACCGACACGGAATCGCAGTTGTGTGGAGACGAACTTTTGAGTGCCCCGGTCGACTTCGTACCAAGCGGTCACGTCGCTGTTCGTATTGGCCTCTACGACACGCTTGTTGACCCTGAAAATCACTTCTCTACTGACGGTACCGCTGTTAATCACGGTGAAATCAGTGTAACTACCGCTGGATCCTTGGCCGTCCCAATACAGTGTGACCTGATCATTCACTGCAATGCCCGGATACCGTGCGATGCGTACCGTAGCTTCCAGGGAAATGTTCGCGGGGTCCAGTACGCCACTGCTGTCCAGTTCATCGATTGAGGGCGCTGGAAAGTAAGCTCCAGTGTCATCGCCAACCAGCACGTTAAGTACGGGCGACTTGAAAAACTCCCGCTCGAATGAAGTAACGGTGTAGTAAACCTCCAAAGAGCCGCCAGCCAGTGCGTTGACCTTCATGTCGGGAATCGCGTACTGCAAGGTATTGCCTATGTCACCATGACTAAGATTCTTACGCTCTTCGTGCATGACGTTTGCGCCGCCGGCCGTTTTGCCCATCCACACAAGATTGACATCTTGGCCAGGAAGCATGAAGTAGTAAGGAGGCACCTCAACCAATACGTTATGAGCAGTGGGATCCAGTACACCTTCGTTCTGCTCTGCCAACGGAATTCTCGGCGGATCCAGTTCCATCATCTTCCCGATGATTTTCAAAGGTAGATTTTTTGATACCAATGCCTGGCCGGTCGTTTTCATTACCCGATACCTGATGCGAACGCGACCTTGGCTGATCGGTTGGAAAAGATCATTTGGGAGCGAAAAGTCCAAAAATCCGAAGGGATTCTGAACTACTTTTGTCGTTCGATACGTAGGCAGAGGCATACCCGAGCCGGTCTCACGTTCTACAGACAACATGACCTCATCATTTTTAGCGATCTGCGGGTTAGACAGCACCAGAATCTGGACGGGCGAGCCCGCCAATTTTTCAAGATCGAGCTCCATGTCAGGCGCCTGCGGTGCGACCGGTGCAGGTAAGGTATCCCGTCCAATTTCAACCTGCGCATAGGTCGGCAGTGACCAGCGCGACCAGTTATTCACGACGTCGCGAATTTCATACCGGACTTCGATCATGTCCGAACTGCCCGCGAATTCGATGGCGCCTTTAGGCACCTGAATGATGATTGGCTTTCCGACTTCAGCCTCACTCATGATCACCATCCGAACGAATTGTCCATGCCATGACAACTTGACGTCATCACCTACGGCCATGTTTACGTATGGAGCGATTTCTACGGAGACGCCTTCAGGGGAGGTGATGATGCCGGGTGGGGAAATCGTAGGCGTGCCCAAAGTTTCGTTTTCGTAGGGCGTAGCCGGGTTTGGATCCTTTCCTCCCGGAATAGCAAGCTTGACCAATACTTGAATGACACTGGACTGCTCAGGGATCGCCGAAGGGAACGGCGTGTAGATGTACTTGACGTTAGTCAGTCCCGGCTTTATCCAGTGGGTGTCTACGACCAGCGTAAAAATCCCGTCACTAATGGCTGAATCTGATGTATGGGTATAAGAAGATACGGGTTCTTCGTTTGCTCCCCAGTACAACTCGATCTTGTCCTTGGGGTTAAGCTTTAAAGGGCCTACCAGTACCTCCAAGGGTTTCGTGGGGTCGGCTACATCGACGTCACCGATTCCGGCATCGTCGAAGCTCAAAATTGTCGGGTTTGGTAATGTGAAGCTCTTATTGGTTTGCATGTACGATATTCCTTCTAAAAGATGGCGGGCCAGTGGCCCGCCGATGTATTAAACGGTGCAAACACCCGCAACACGAAGGTCGACGTAAGCGCTCGCTCTTTTCGAATTGCCAGTGCCGTTATCACTGATCACTTGGTACGTTGTCTCCGCATGGCCGTAGCAGTGGCGCATTAATTCACTACGAGGGACGGAGAATCTGTACCCGTCGATGACCTGCTCAGAAGTAAGCGGTGCGGACGTATGTGTCCATACGAAACTGAGCTCATCGGATACCAGATCGCTGTACGCTTCATATGTGAAAACGATTGTTTGCCCTACGCTAATGTTCAGGAATGGCTTGATATATATCGGGGCACCATTCACGGAATTTTCTCTGTTGATCGCTCCGTTAGAATTGAGTTGCTCAAATTGAGGAGCATCCAAACCATCTGATCCACCCGGGAGCTCATCCTTGGATCGCACAATGACTCCCCGCTCTTCAGAGAATGACTGGTTAGGATTGCCCGGTTGCGAAACCGAGTAGTAGACGCGAATGTCAGTTCCGGTCCCAATAGGTTTAAATGCAGAGTTTGGGATGACTAGTAGCAGCGGTCGTCCTGCAGCAGTGTCGGAGTTGGTAATGGTGTATGGAGGGATTAAAACCTCTTGTCCACTCCAGTAGATTTGAATGCTCTCGCCGGCGTTGAAGTTGTCGTTCCAGCTGAGGATGACGGTAGCATCAAGTTCGAAGTCATTTTCATCAATGACGTTGTCCTCAGCGCTCGGAGTACTACTGCCACCCTTGATGGTAGGTTTTTCTAGAGTGCCTGGTACAGGCAATTCAATTTTGACATTTACATCAACTGTTTTCGAAACTCCTATCAGGTGTCCGTCGCGCAGCACGTCGTAACGCAATTGACGTACGCCATCACCGGCCTGCGCAATGGTCGCGTACGCAATATCAAATATTAAAACAAATTCTTGGCTCAAATCGTCTAAGTCTACCGGGTATGGGCCAATTGGAATCGGGCCCCATCGCAAAAGTACCTCATCCCCGTCTTGCAGAATAGCGGTGGATGGAATATCCACCTTCACATTGGAAAGTGCGTCGCCGTAGTCAATCAAACCGTCGTAATTCTCAACGACTGGAGGCGAAAGATCAGTGATGACCTCTGTCAGAAACAACGTGATAGTTACTTCTTTAGACGAGGCCGAGAGGTTACCAGCTCGGTCTTTGATCCTGTAATACGTTGCTCCGGGATTGTTTCCCAGTGACAACAAAAAATCCTTGTCAAAAGGTACCTCGATAGGGGTATCGCCATTTTCGTTGCCGGTCAGAACGATTTCGGGGCCCGGGATACTTCCCCAGTAAGTGAAAATGGTGTCGCCCCCGCTCAAGCCGGTGTATCCGTAGATGCGACCTGTCAGCGTGTCGCCCATTGCCGCGAGTTCTGCCGCGGTGAGACCGTCCTTCGCCTCTTCTGGAAAATCCATATACCCGAGCTGGTGTGCCCCAGGTGCGGTTCTGTCGACTTTAATGTCTACCACAGGCGATTCCGCCGTATTACCACCAGGAAATGAGCTGGTCACATACCTGAGTCTGTAGACGCCATCTGTTGTCAATTCGGCATCCACAGGTATAGCGAGCTCGATAATTGCGCCCTCAATTGGGTTATCAAGAGTGTATTCCTGTCCGACTGTAAAGCCGTTGAGGGTCAGGTGCAGAGAATCATTTGTCTTGGCTCCTTTCCAAATAGTGATCTCAACAATCACATCGTCAAGAAGGTCGTCAGTTTTAATAAGTCCATCGATGGGATCAGCCAAAGGAACCCGAGGGATCGGTAATTCCAGTTCAGCTTTTCGCATTTTATAAGGGCTTTTTGCTGTAGAGTGTGTTCCGGTCTTGCACATTTTAGTCACCGTTATTCGTTTCTCGGATTGCAAATGGAACCTTGTCCAAATTTTTTCAGGGTCAGGCTCTCGTGTCTGAAAGATATTAACTTCCCTTCAGTCCTATTGAAGCAATAGATTTTATGGTGCGTTGTCAAGGGGTATTGTTATTTAAATCAACCAATCTAATTTTTTGCGAATATTCCTACAAGCGAACGGGGATTGGTCTGTAAGAAAAAAACTCGTTGCGATAGGAAGAGGACTATCTCATGTGTATCACCAATTTTTCCTGATAATTCCTAGGGCTCCTATGATCGCCGCTCATTAGAGGAGCGGTTGCATTGAAACAGTTTTTTAAACGTCGCGTGGTGACGTCTTTCGGTTTAAGTATTGCAGGTGTTCTCGTTTGTCTGCAGGCAGGAGCGTCAGAGTTTGAGCGGATTGATATCGGCAACAACTCCATTTATCTCGGACCTGATGATCAGCCAGACTCTTATACACTTGGTGCATTCGGAAAGCTGGATGTATCTGGTGGAACGGTTGACAGAGTCATGGCATACGGGGGAACTATTATCATCCATGATGGCGGCTTGGTAAGGCAGGGTATAGTTGCCGGCAAATGGCTGGATATTGTAGGTTCAGTTGTTCAAGGTGGTTCAAACGTCGCGGTCGTGGTCCAGGAGGGGGGGGCTGGTAATATCCTCGACAGCTGGATAAAGGGTGGCGGCCTTGCCGTTAGTTCAGTGGCTCTCAGCACTGTAAATATATCGAATTCATCAGTCACCGCATTGCAATCCGACGCTTCTGGATACGGATGGGGGGTAGGCGTATTCGGAGGCAAGCTCAATATCGGAGGAGGAAGCAATGTCGTGGGGCTCCAGAACGGCACATATCTTTCGTCTGGAAGAGTCGCTGGACAAACTGCAACCTTTAATACCGGCAGCCTAGTCATTGACCATTCAGCATTAACATCAATTGAGGGAGCAGCCATCAAAGTTGAGAATGTTTTGGGTAATGATGCCTTCACAGACATACATGTAAAAAATGGTGCCAGCATAACCGCAGGTAACGGCAACATTTTAGAGGTCGTCAAGGGCGGCCACGTGTCTTTCACAGTCGACGAGAGTGAACTGCTGGGTGACTTACATTCTGATCCGGGTAGCGTGTTGGACGTCGGGCTCACCAATGGGGCGAGCCTTACAGGCAACGTATTTGGCATAAATTCAATGACCATTGGTTCCGATTCGAAATGGTTCATGAGCAGTCCCACCGAAATCGGTTTTATGTCTTTGGATGCCGGCACCGTTGGCTTCACCGGAGACGGCTTCCATTCGCTTTCGCTGGGCACGCTGTCCGGCTCGGGTCGTTTCGACATGCGCATCAACCTCGACAACGGCACCGGCGATTTGCTCAGTGTGAACGGTGAGGCGTCGGGCAGGCATCGTCTGCGTATCCAGAACACCGGCACCGAAGCCGTCCCCGCCGAGTTTGACCCGCTTCGGGTGGTTCACACCGAAGGCGGGGACGCGGAGTTCGGGCTGGTGGGCGGTCGTGCGGATCTTGGGGTGTATTCCTACGAGCTCGAACGCCAGGGCAATGACTGGTTTATCGTCGGGTCCGGCAAGGAGATCAGTCCTTCCACGAAAAGTGCGCTGGCGTTGTTCAACACGGCACCGACGGTGTGGAACAGCGAGTTGACGACGTTGCGCAGTCGCATGGGTGAAGTGCGCGGCCAGGAGCAGGGCGGCGGCTGGATGCGTACGTATGGCAGTCGTTTCAATGCGGCGCTGGAGTCCGGCGTTGATTACAGCCAGAAGCAGCAGGGTCTGTCGTTCGGTGCGGACGCGCCTGTGCCGGTGGGCAACGGTCAGTTGTTGCTCGGATTGATGGGCGGTTACAGCAAGTCGGATCTGGATATCGGCCGAGGCACATCGGGCCAGGTCGACAGCTACTACGTCGGCGCGTATGGCACGTGGTTGTCCGAGGGTGGCTATTACCTGGACGGCGTGGTGAAACTCAACCAGCTCCATAACGAGTCCAAGGTGGCGATGAGCGATGGCACCAAGGCCAAGGGGAACTACAGCAGCAAGGCACTGGGCGGGTCGCTGGAAGTCGGCAAGCATATAAAGCTGGGGGATGAGTATTTCGTCGAGCCGTTCGCGCAGGTGTCCAGCGTCTGGATCGATGGCAGCAGCTACACGCTGGACAACGGCATGCAGGCCAGGACCAACCAGACTCAGTCGATGCTGGGCAAGGTCGGCAGTACTCTGGGACGCAGCTTCGCCCTGAAGGACGGCGGCGTGGTTAAGCCGTACGCACGGGTGGCGTTGGCCCATGAGTTCTCCCGCAGTAATGACGTCAGCGTGAACGGTCAGCGTTTTGACAACGACCTGTTCGGCTCCCGTGCGGAATTGGGCGCAGGTGTTTCGGTGTCGCTGTCAGAGCGACTCCAGGTACACGCCGATTTCGATTACATGAAGGGTGAGCATGTTGAGCAGCCTTGGGGTGCGAACGTGGGTTTGCGCCTTGCGTTCTGACATTCTCGTCAGGTGATTGAAGGCGGTTCCAAGGCCCCGGCTGCAGCGATGCAGTCGGGGCTTTTTACGTGCGTTTACGGTTTCGGCTGCATCCGGCGCCGTCGCGGTGGACGTCCCGGTGGCGAGCCCTTGCCGCGTCGCTTCCTCAGGCGGGGCAAGTTGACGGTCAGCGTTTCCGAGATGCCGACGAGCCTGGCGCGCCGCACCACTTCGTAGCGCACCTCGACGCATCCGCTTTCGTAGTCCGCCAGGGTTTCATTGTTGAGGTACTGAACCAGTCGAGGGCCTTTGCGGCCTTCTACCTTGCCGACGGTGGTGTAGAAGGTGTTGTGGCCCCAGCGCAGCTTCAGGTGATCCCCGAACCACAACTTCGGCGAGCGCGGGATGTTGATGTAAATGCCCACATTCAGCTGGGCGTCGGTAGGGCCTTCGGGGTCGGCACCGGTGATGTAAGGCGCTTCGAATACGGGCGCCGGAGGTGGGTGCTTCATCTCGTGATGCCATGGGAATCCCGGGGCGTTCTGAAGCTGGCCGGCGTAGACCATTGCCTGTTCAGCCGCGCTCTTCCCCACGGGCGGCACTGCTTGCAGATCTTCGTACAGCGGAATTGAACTCTTGCCGGGTGATTTGCGTTTCGTCCTGCGGGTATTTTTGGGGTTTGGCACTGTTATCTTTTTATTGTTATCTGACTCGGTTGGTTGTGAGTGAGGTGACGGCTGGATATCCGTTTCATCTTCCATTGGAAACTCCTTGATCAGATCGCTAGTGCGAGGATTACAGGATGAGGTGTTGTGCGCTTGCTTGTAGGAATGCGGCGCTGCACATGCCTATGATCGATTCGAAAAATATTACTGTCAAACAAGCGAAGTGCATGGGATTGCATGGCTTCTTCGAAAAACTTTCACAGTTGAACATGTCCTTGATGTGTGAATACGGCAGTTTTTGCGGCCTTTTTGGGTGATTTAAATAATTATGTACCGCGCGTAGTCTATAAAATTTTGATAGTCCATCAGACGCTTCCTACGGAGATGTAGGTTCTGTGGAATGTAAGCACCAAAAAATAATTGAAAATATTTTTTCCGGGCAAATTTATTGACAAAACCTCCACGCATAAGCGTGGAGGTGGTTACTTTTGGTATTCAGTTGAATAGCCTGAGCACTGGTTACAATTTAAGTGAAACCAGTGTCGGCAGGCTGGTGATGGATGCGTTGCCCGCGCGGTTGGTGACGACGTACTCGATGGACACGTTTTCCGCCGCATGGGCTTGCAGGTGTTCGCGGCTGAACGCGATTTCGACGGGCCGGAGAATGAGTTCTTCGGCCTGGACCTGATGTGCCGGGCCTTCAACGCCGTTGAGTAATGTCTGGATGACATCGCCGGGTGCCATGCCGGCGTAGCCAGGGAGGAGGCCAATGAGTTGATCGCCGAAGGTGGCGGTGGGGAAGATGAGGGGAGCGAGGAGGGTGGCGCCGGGTTTTGTTCGGTCTACTTTCAAGGTCAGTTCCGGCGAAGGAACATGAGACTCTGAAAAGGGGCTCGACGCCATGTAACTCAGCAGGTACGAACCATTTGACGCCAGCAATTTTTCATCCAGAAAAACCTGGATAACATCGCCGACTCTATCTGCTTCTGTAATAGCCGTGATGTCGCCGACTAACTGACCATCCAAAATCAGCTGAAAGTAATAATCTGGTTCCGCTGCTTCCCAGACCCTCACTCCCACTGGAATTGGGTTTTGCAAGTCAGATGTCTTCAGAAGTCCATCGATCGCACTCGCAACGCTTACCGTCGGAGGCGTTAGTGGAATAGGGGCTCGCGTATCGTTGATGTTCATAAATTTCTCCATCAAACACACCTCTGCGCTTTCGTCCGCAGAAAGAGTGAGAGTTAATTTAATTATCCAGATCAACAAATACCCCACATGTGGTGGTAACTATTTATCGTCTTTCAATAATCAACTAATAGAGTTCGACAAATCCTGTCAATGCCCCAAGCCCGCTTCAAACTCAAAAACCACACGCTCCAACGATTTTCAGAAATGTCCTACTTAAACCCGATACAAACAAAAAGGCCCCGGCAGACGATCTGCCGGAGCCTTCGCATAACCCATCCATCACTCAGCGGTTAAAGCGCTCCACCAACGAGTATTGCGTGTTGGCTGTGTGGGTCAGCTCCGCACTGAGCGTGGCCGAGCGGCGTGCTTCTTCGGAGGTCTGGTCGGCCAGGTGCGCGATGGTGCTGATGTTGCGGCTGACCTCTTCTGCCACCGAGCTTTGCTCTTCAGTGGCGGCGGCGATCTGCGTGGTCATGTCGGTGATGTTGGCCACTGCGTCGCTGATGCCTACCAGCGCCCGGTCGGCTTCCATGACCTGTTCGACACCTTCTTCGGCCTGGCGACGACCTGTGTTCATGGTCTGCACTGCGTTGGTGGCCGTCTGTTGCAGCTTGGCGATAAGGGCGTGGATCTGGCCGGTGGATTCGGTGGTGCGTTGTGCCAGTTGACGGACTTCATCGGCGACGACGGCAAAGCCACGACCCATCTCGCCCGCGCGGGCGGCTTCGATGGCGGCGTTCAGAGCCAGCAGGTTGGTTTGGTCGGCGATGCCTTTGATGACATCGACAACGCCGCCGATTTCGTCGCTGTCCTTCGCCAGTTGGGTCACGGTCAGGCCGGTTTCGCCCACCGACGTGGACAAGCGCTGGATGGCTTCGCGGGTGTCGCTGGCAATCTCGCGGCCGCGACGGGTCAGCTCGTTGGCCTGCTGCGTGGCGTCAGCGGTGCGCTGCACGTGATTGGCGACTTCCTGGGTGGTCGCGGCCATCTGGTTGACAGCGGTGGCGACCTGTTCGGTTTCGACGCGCTGACGTTCCAGGCCAGTGGAGCTGGCCTGCGCCAGGGTGTCGGATTGACGCGCCTGGGCGTTGAGGTGTTCGGCGGTGTCCTGCAGGCGGGTGAGGCAGGTCTTCAGACGCGCTTCCTGACTGAGGATCGACATCTCCAGCCGAGCCTGTGCGCCGCGGCTGTCGGTGTACATCTGCGCGATCAGCGGGTCGGAGGTGGTTTGCTCGGCGAGGCGCAACAGACGCTTGAGGCCACGCTGTTGCCAGCTCAATCCCAGCAGGCCAAGCGGCACGGACAGCGCGGCGGCGAGCAGGAAGCCCCAATGGGAATTCAGCCACACGCCAATCAAAAAGCTCACCTGGCTCACCAGGATGAACGGCAGCCAGTCCTGCAACATCGGCAGCCATTTGTCGCGGCTTGGCACTGCACTTTTGCCGCTGTTCAGACGTTTATAGAGTGCTTCCGCGCGACGCACCTGTTCAGCGGTCGGCTTGATGCGCACGGACTCGAAGCCCACGACCTGCTTGTTCTCGAAGACCGGCGTGACATAAGCGTTGACCCAGTAGTGGTCGCCGTTCTTGCAGCGGTTTTTGACGATCCCCATCCACGGCAGGCCCTGCTTGAGCGTTGCCCACATATGTTCGAACACTGCCGCCGGCACGTCCGGATGGCGCACGGTGTTGTGGGGCGACTTGATCAGTTCATCTTGGGAAAAACCGCTGATTTCAATGAAGGCGTCGTTGCAATAGGTGATGACGCCGCGCGCATCGGTGGTAGAGATCAACCGTTGCTGCGCCGGGAAGGTCCGTTCGCGTTGAGTGATGGGCTGGTTATTTCGCATGAGCTATTCGATCCAGGAAGGCTGTGACCGGTTATCGGCCTGAAGCGAAAAATATTAAGTTTTTGTGAACTGCGTCATAAGACGGGTGTCGCGAAGTCTTTACCGGTCGAACATTGGGTAGGTGAACAGGCTGAAATGCAGCAGGTTCAGGCCAAAGTGGGTGAGCACGGCAGCGGGCAGGCCGCCCAATCGATAAGCAATGCCATAACCCACACCTGCGATGCCTGCCAGAAGCGCCCACTCCCAGCCAGCGCCGATGTGCGCCAGGCCGAACAGTGCCGACGCCATCACGATTGCCAGAGCGTCGTGGCAGGGCAAGTGTTGCAGCCATCTTTTCAGGCTGCCTTGCAGGTAACCGCGAAAGAGCAGTTCCTCGGTCAGCGCGACCAGCAGCAGGTTGTTCAGCGCCCAGATGCCTGTCTGCTCGGGCCACTTGGCCGACCAGCCGACAAGGCCCAGCAGCAGCGCCGTTGATAAACACGCTGCGGCGGTGAAGGGAAGGGCGATGCTGGTGACGCCCAGCCAGCGTCGTGGGCTCAACGCGATAAACACCCAGGGGCAGGCGATGGCGATCCAGTAGCCGATGAGGGGCTTGTCGAGATTCAGGTACATCGAATAGGGCGCGGCCTCGGGGCTGAGGCGCACGCCGGCGATTGCCCTGGCACTGAGGAAGCCGGGCCACCAGTGACTGGCCAGCCCCGCTGCGATGGCGATGAACAGGGCGTGGCCGAAGAGGCGTACGGCGCGGTGCTGGAAATGGCTGACACAGATGGCGGCCATGATCAGCAGTCCGAACGTGACAACCACGGGCACGCTGAGCTGGCCGTAGATCAGCGCCAGGCAGTAGCCGAGAGAGAGCAGAAAGAGGGCAGTCCAGCGTTGCGCCGACATTGAAGTCGTCCTTGAGCGTCGGAATAGGCTGGCAATTTTAACGTTGATTAAACGCGTGTGTATGTCGGATCAACGGGGGAGTCGGTCCGATTGTTTTGTTGATGTGGGTAGGATGTGGTGTAGGGCGTTTCTGATGACAACGGATTTGGATGGGGCACTGGTGATTTGCGGTGAGGCAGATGCCGTCTTCCCGGCTAAAGCCGGTCCCACTGGAGGAGCGCTTACCCTCAGTAGGACCGGCTTCAGCCGGGAAGAGGCCAGTGTGAGCACCATCAATGTTGCGTTGTGGCATATGACGTCTTCCCGGCTGAAGCCAGTCCTACTTGATGAACGCGTACCGTCAGTAGGACCGGCTTCAGCCGGGAAGGGGCCAGTGTGAACACCATCAATGTTGCGTTGTGGCATATGACGTCTTCCCGGCTAAAGCCAGTCCTACAGGATGAACGCATACCGTCAGTAGGACCGGCTTCAGCCGGGAAGGGGCCAGTGTGAACACCATCAATGTTGCGTTGTGGCATATGACGTCTTCCCGGCTAAAGCCAGTCCCACTGGATGAACGCGTACCGTCAGTAGGACCGGCTTCAGCCGGGAAGGGGCCAGTGTGAACACCATCAATGTTGCGTTGTGGCATATGACGACTTCCCGGCTAAAGCCAGTCCTACAGGATGAACCCATACCGTCAGTAGGACCGGCTTCAGCCGGGAAGGGGCCAGTGTGAACACCATCAATGTTGCGTTGTGGCATATGACGTCTTCCCGGCTAAAGCCAGTCCCACTGGATGAACGCGTACCGTCAGTAGGACCGGCTTTAGCCGGGAGGAGGTCGGTTTGAGCACCCTCAATTTCGCGGTGTACCCCACGACGCGTTCCCGGCTAAACCCAGTCCCACTGACAGCGGGCGGCTTCAGCCGGGATGAGGCTCAGGACTCAATCAACTGCCGCAACACGTAGTGCAGAATCCCGCCCGCCTTGAAGTATTCCACCTCATTCAGGGTGTCGATCCGACACAGCACGTCGATGTTTTCCTGCTGGCCGTCCTCACGGATGATCTGCACCGCCAGGCTCATACCCGGTTGCAGGGTGGCACCGGTTAGCCCGGTGATGTTCAGCACTTCCTTGCCGGTCAGGCCCAGGGTTTTACGGCTTTCGCCTGCCCTGAACTGCAGGGGCAGGACGCCCATGCCGACCAGGTTGGAACGGTGGATGCGCTCGAAGCTCTCGGCGATGACCGCTTTGACGCCCAGCAGATTCGTCCCCTTCGCCGCCCAGTCGCGACTGGAGCCCGTGCCATATTCCTGACCGGCAATGACCACCAGCGGCGTGCCTTCTTCCTGATAACGCATCGCCGCGTCATAGATCGGCAACTTCTCGTCGGTGGGCACGTGCAGCGTGTAGCCGCCTTCTTCGCCGCCGAGCATTTCGTTGCGTATGCGTATGTTGGCGAAGGTGCCGCGCATCATCACTTCATGGTTGCCACGCCGCGAGCCGTAGGAGTTGAAGTCCTTGTACTCCACGCCCTTGCTGCGCAGGTAGCGACCGGCCGGGCTATCAAGTTTGATGTTGCCGGCGGGAGAGATGTGGTCGGTGGTCACCGAGTCGCCCAGCACCGCCAGCACGCGAGCCTGCTGCACGTCCGCGATAACCGGAAGCGGACCGGCGACGTCCTCGAAGAACGGCGGGTGCTGGATGTACGTCGAGTCCGGCTGCCAGACGTAGGTCGCCGCCTCGGGCACCTCAATGGCCTGCCACTGCTCGTCGCCGGCGAACACCTCAGCGTATTCCTTGTGAAACATGCCGGTGCTGACGTTCATGACCGCGTCGGCAATTTCCTGCTGGGTCGGCCAGATGTCACGCAGGTACACCGGCTTGCCATCGCTGCCTTCGCCCAGGGGTTCGCTGCTCAGGTCGGTGCGCACGGTGCCGGCCAACGCGTAAGCAACCACCAGCGGCGGTGAGGCCAGCCAGTTGGTTTTCACCAGCGGGTGCACCCGTCCTTCAAAGTTTCGGTTGCCCGAAAGCACCGACGCGACCGTCAGGTCCGATTGCTGAATGGCTTTTTCAATCGGGTCAGGAAGCGGCCCGGAGTTGCCGATGCAGGTGGTGCAGCCGTAGCCCACCAGGTCGAAGCCCAACTGATCGAGATACTGGGTGAGGCCGGCGGCGTTGTAGTAATCGGTGACGACCTTCGAGCCCGGCGCCAGTGAACTCTTCACCCACGGTTTGCGCTGCAGCCCTTTCTCCACGGCCTTTTTCGCCAGCAGACCGGCCGCCATCATCACACTGGGGTTGGAAGTGTTGGTGCAGGAGGTGATGGCCGCGATGACCACCGCGCCGTTTTTCAAGCGATAGGTCTGGCCGTTGTATTCATACTCAGCCTCGCCCACCTGGGCGGCGTTGCCCACTGCGACACCGCCGCCGCCTTCGCTTTCCAGTCGGCCTTCTTCGTGCTTGCTCGGGCTGACCGCCAGGCCCAGGAAGTCGCTGAAGGCTTGGGCCACATCGGGGAGGGCGACGCGGTCCTGGGGACGTTTTGGTCCCGCGAGACTGGCCACGACAGAACCCATGTCCAGCTCCAGCGCATCGGTGAACGCCGGTTCCTGACCGGGCAGGCGCCACAGGCCCTGGGCCTTGCAATAGGCTTCGACCAATTTCACCGCTTCGTCCGGACGCCCCGACAGGCGCAGGTATTCCAGCGTGACGTCGTCGACCGGGAAGAAACCGCAGGTCGCACCGTATTCCGGGGCCATGTTGGCAATGGTGGCCCGGTCCGCCAGCGGCAAGTCAGCCAGGCCATCGCCATAGAATTCAACAAACTTACCAACCACGCCTTTCTTGCGCAGCATTTGCGTCACGGTCAGCACCAGGTCAGTGGCAGTGATGCCTTCGCGCAGTTTGCCGCTGAGCTTGAAGCCGATGACTTCCGGAATCAGCATCGACACCGGTTGGCCGAGCATGGCCGCTTCCGCTTCGATACCGCCGACGCCCCAACCGAGTACGCCGAGGCCGTTGATCATGGTGGTGTGGGAATCGGTACCGACCAGCGTGTCCGGGAAGGCGTAGGTGCGGCCGTCTTCTTCCTTGGTCCACACGGTGCGGCCGAGGTATTCCAGGTTGACCTGATGGCAGATGCCGGTACCCGGCGGCACCACGCTGAAATTATCGAACGCGCTCTGGCCCCAGCGCAGGAATGCGTAACGCTCGCCGTTGCGCTGCATCTCGATGTCGACGTTCTCGCCAAAGGCCTTGTCGTCGCCGAAACGGTCGACCATGACCGAGTGATCGATGACCAGGTCCACCGGCGACAGCGGGTTGATGCGCTGGGGATCTCCGCCGGCCTTGGCCACGGCGGCACGCATGGCGGCGAGGTCAACCACCGCCGGCACGCCGGTGAAATCCTGCATCAGCACGCGCGCGGGGCGGTACTGGATTTCCCGGTGGGACTTGCGCTCGGTCAGCCAGTCGGCGAGGGCCTTGAGGTCGTCGCCGGTCACCGTGTGGTTGTCTTCCCAGCGCAGCAGGTTTTCCAGCAGCACCTTGAGCGACATGGGCAGTTTGTCGAGATTGCCCAGCGTGCGCGCGGCATCCGGGAGGCTGAAATAGTGGTAGGTCTTGTTGCTGACTTCGAGTGTTTTGAGGCTTTTCAGGCTATCGAGGGAGGGCATGACTGACTCCTTGACGGTCCGCGCAGCACGCGCGAACGGGCGATCGACGGTAAGACGGGTCTTGCTGCAGCGCTCTGGTCGGCGCCTTTAAGTGATCGTTGAGTAGTACTGGACCCACCGGCTGAGCCAGTGGTTCCTGATTCGGCTATCATGCGCCGCTTTCGAGTCATTGAGGTTAATCCTCATGTACAGCTTGTGCCGCGACCCGATTCGTGGCGCGCGAGGAGACCGTCCCGTGAACACCCTTTTCATGCATTGCCGCCCCGGCTTCGAAAGCGAGGTCTGCTCGGAACTCAGCGAGCACGCCGCCCGCCTTGAGGTGTCCGGCTACGCCAAGGCCAAGACTGACGCCGCTTTCGCCGAATTCATCTGCACCGAGGCCGATGGTGCGGAGCGCCTGATGAACAGCCTGAAGTTCCGCGAGCTGATTTTCCCCCGGCAGTGGGCCCGTGGCGTGTTTGTCCAGCTGCCCGAGACCGATCGCATTAGCGTGATCCTCGAGCACATGGCCGGGTTTGCGCCGTGCGGCAGCCTGTGGCTGGAAGTGGTCGACACCAACGACGGCAAGGAGCTTTCGACCTTCTGCCGCAAGTTCGAAGCGCCGTTGCGCAAGGCCCTGGAGAAGGCCGGCAAACTGGTCGACAACCCGAGCCTGCCGCGTTTGCTGCTGACCTTTAAAAGCGGGCGCGAGGTGTTTCTCGGGCTGGCTGACGCAGACAACTCGGCGATGTGGCCCATGGGCATTCCGCGCCTGAAATTTCCCCGGGAAGCGCCGAGCCGCTCCACCCTCAAGCTCGAAGAAGCGTGGCACCACTTCATCCCCCGGGATCAGTGGGACGAGCGCCTGTCGGGCGACATGACTGGCGTCGACCTCGGTGCGGCGCCCGGTGGCTGGACCTATCAACTGGTGCGGCGCGGCATGTTGGTCACCGCTATCGATAACGGACCAATGGCCGAAAGCCTGATGGACACCGGGCTGGTGCAGCACTTGATGGCGGATGGCTTCACTTTCAAGCCCCGTCAGCCGGTGGACTGGATGGTCTGCGACATCGTCGAAAAGCCCGCACGCAACGCCGCGCTGCTGGAAACCTGGCTGGGCGAAGGTCTTTGCCGCGAGGCCGTGGTCAATCTCAAGTTGCCGATGAAGCAGCGCTACGCCGAAGTGCGACGCCTGCTGGAGCGCATCGAAGACGGCTTCAAGGCGCGCGGCGTCAAGGTCGCCATCGGTTGCAAGCAGCTGTACCACGACCGCGAAGAAGTGACCTGCCACCTGCGCCGGCTGGACATGAAGCGCAAGGGCTGATCCGCCCATCACCCGTCTCAAACATCGCGCCGGGCGCCGATCATTGCAGAAGCGCGCTTGCCCGCGAATGAGGTGTGTCAGGCGCTGCGCGAAGATTGATAGGTTCGCCAGCAAGCCGGCTCGGATTCGAATTCCTGGCGTGGCGCATTTTCATGGTGCGTGCAATCGACGAGCAAGGGCACGCTGTCCATAATCAGCGTGCGCGCCCGCGGGGCGTAGAGGAGGGGAGAAGCAATGAGCGTTGAACACAATGGACCTGACGCCGACATCCTCATCGTCGGCGGTGGCCTCAGCGGCACGATGCTCGCGGTGCAGTTGCTGCGCTTGCCGGGGCGGCGCCGGATCCTGATCGTCGAGTCACGCAGCGAGTTGGGCCGGGGCGAGGCCTACAGCGCCACCGAACTGGGCCATACGCTGAACGGCAACGCCGCGCGCATGAGCGTCGACCCCGACGACGTCGACGACCTCACCCGCTGGCTCACCGATTACATTGCCGCCGGCGGTTGGCCGGAGTCTGATCAGCAGCACGTGCCGGTGGCCGAGCTGTTTCCGCCCCGTGGGATTTTCGGTCTGTACGTCCAGCAGCGTCTGGCCGAGGCCCGGGTAGTCGGCGAGCGCTATGGCTCCAGCGTCGAGCACGTGCGCGGCGAAGTGACCGACTTGCAGGCCGACGCCGCCGGCCTGAGCCTGACCCTCGCCAGCGGCGAACATATGACCGGCCGCTTTGGCGTATTGGCAACGGGCATGTTCGCCGCCGCACGCACGCCTCAGCGCGATTCAAATGCCCTCAACGCCGCCGCCGTCGATCCGTGGGATGTCAACGCCATGCGCCAGATTGACCCCCAGGGCCGTGTATTGATCATTGGCTCTGGCCTGACCATGGTCGACGCCGTGGTGTCCCTGGAGCAAGCCGGTCACCGTGGGCCCATCGACGTGTTTTCCCGCCACGGTCTGCTGCCCCACGTGCGCCGTCAGCCGCCGACGTGGCCGGACTTCCTCGCCGCCGATCCCGACATTCGCAGCACCCGGCAACTGGTCCGGGCCTTGCGCGAGCAGTGCGCGCAGGCGGCGGCCCAGGGGATCGACTGGCAGGCGCCGCTCGACACCGTGCGCATGCATATTCCTCGGCTGTGGAGTCAGGCGTCTGACCTGCAGCGGCGCCAATTCGTACGTCATGTCCGGCCGTGGTGGGAAAGCCATCATCACCGCTCGCCGCCACCCAGTGCGCAGTTGCTGGAGCGGCTGATCGGCGAAGGGCGCCTGCACGTCCACGCCGCTTCGTTGCTCAGAGTGGAGGGTGCCCAAGGCGGACAGGTCTTCATCAGCGTTCGCTATCGCGGCCAGGACGAGGCCACCAACGAGACCGGTGCAGCGCTGGTCAACTCGACCGGTATTCAATACGACTGGCGTCGGGTCGATCGTGCCCTGCCGCGCAATCTGCTGGCCCGCGGCCTGATTCACCCGGGGCCGCTCGCGCTTGGCATTGCCGCGGACGCGGGCGGCGCCGTGATGGACGCCGAGGGGCGCTACTCGTCGCGGTTGTTCGCCATGGGCCCGCCCTTGCGCGGGCTGTGGTGGGAAAGTACCGCCGTCACCGACGTGGCGTTGCAGGCCAAGGCGCTGGGGGCGCGGCTGGCGGCGTCGAGCAGTGTGCCAGGCTGAATGAACAGGAAATTGTGTCGACCACGACACAGTTTCTGCAGCCCCTCCTAAAGCACCCTCCGAACGAGCCGAAAGCCCGTTATCGACCCGGTACGACCGCCCGCTTTTCATCGAGAGGCGACAGGGACGTCAGCGATTGCGCAGGGCTACGGAGGCCATCTTTCATGTTGAGCTTGAGTTTCAGAAATCCCGCCGAAGCGGCGCTGCTCCTGCCGCCAGCTGCTGCGTCAAACCCCCTCGGCGCTGACGACCCGCAGCAGAGACTCAGCGCCGCCGATCAGGTGCGTCAGGGCATCGAAGTGCTGCTGTCACCGGACGCGCAGAAAGCGGCGAAGAAGGGCGACAAGAACGCCGACATCGACGCCACCCACTTGCCTGACCGGATCAAGGAGCAGCTCAAGCTGATCCGCTCGATTCAGGAACGCATCGCCAAACGCATGCAGGACATGCAAGCATTCATGAGCGACCGGTCGCTGTCGCCCCGTGCCCGGGAAGGCAAAATGCGCCAGTTGCAAATAGAAATCATGGCCATGACCAGCTCGCTGATTCAGGCCACCAACCAGCTCAATCAAGCGATGCAGCAGATGCATCTGTCACTGGCCGACCAGACCCTGGCCGGCACCCTGGTCAGTCCGCAAAACCTTCAGTCCTGATCCAGCAGGCGCGGCCCGGCGCCTTGCTCGCTCAGGCTGTCGCCGAAGTTGCGCAGCGGGCAGGCCTCCATCGACAGGCAGCCGCAACCAATGCAGCCATTGAGTTGGTCGCGCAGGGCGGTAAGGCGGTTGATGCGTTCATCCAGATCGGTTTTCCAGCGCTCGGACAGTCGGGTCCAGTCGTCAAGGCTGGGCGGGCGGTCCTGGGGCAGGGTTTGCAACGCGGTCTGGATCGTCGCCAGCGGAATGCCGAGCCGTTGGGCGGTTTTGATCAACGCCACCCGACGCAGCACGTCCCGGGGGTAGCGACGCTGATTGCCAGCGTTGCGCTGGCTGCTGATCAGGCCTTTGGCTTCGTAAAAGCGCAGCGCGGTGATGGCCACGCCGCTGCGCGCGGACAACTGGCCGACGGTGAGTTCGCGGGCGATGGGCGGGGTGTCCTGAGTGAGCATGCAATATTCCTGTATCCCGATTGGCGCTTGACCTCCAGTTAACTGGAGGTTTTATCCTGCGCAGCATCGCTTGCCCGGCTCGGCCTGGCAAGTGGCGCACCGGCGCAAGAAACGTATGGGGACATGCCGGTTGGCGCAGCATCCTGTTCAGCAACATCCGTCATCCGTGGAGATCGTTCATGACACCAGCAGCCGCTCATCTTCCGTTCAGTCAGTTCGTCGAGTTCGCCGTCGACCCGCGGCATCAGGCCGGGCTGGTCGAGGCGCTCCACGAGCGTTTCGAGCAATTTACCTGCACTTATCCAGGCTTTGTCCGCGCCAGTGTGCAGGTCAGCGAAGACCGCCAACGGGTCCTGAGCCATGTGCAATGGCTGTCCAAGACCGACTGCGAGCGCGCGTTCGAAAACGCCGAGCAGGGCGAAGGGGATTTTTGGGAGTTGACTCGCCGACACCGGGCGACGTCGATGATCTTCAACGCGTACGAAGTGGCGGGGGAAGTCGTAGGACCGCGTCAGGGATGAGCGCAGTCCCACCGGTTGCATCGCTGCAGGTTCACACCGACAAGTGCAGCATCCGCTCACCCTGGGTCTGCTCACCGGGGCGGCGCTTGTTGACGGCCAGTTCGCCGATCTTGATCAGACGCGCGCGCACGACATTGCGGCTCAAACCCAGCAGCTGCGCGGTGTGCACCTGGTTGCAGTGGCTAAAGCGATAGGCCGCGCGCAACAAGGCGTCTTCGACCTTCTCGTGCAGCGCGCCGGCCTGCTCCTCGAACAGACGCTGGAACGCCCGGGACAGCAGCGCTTCGGTCGAATCATCCACGGCGGGGGCTGAATCCTCCTGACGCTCAAGGCGCAGGTTGGACAGGCGCAGATCGCTGGACTGAATCACGCCATTGCGGCAGATCAGCAGGGTGTGGTGAATGACGTTTTCCAGCTCGCGAATGTTCCCCGGCCAGCCATAGGTGCGCAGCTTGTGCTCGGCATCGGCGCTGATCTGGATCGGCCCGCAACCCAGACGCTGGCTGTAGACCTCGATGAAGTGCCGGCTCAGCGGCATGATGTCCCCCGGCCGTTCGCGCAGGGTGCTCAGCGCCAGATTGACGACGTTCAGGCGATAGAACAGGTCTTCGCGAAAGTGCCCGGCGTTGATCGCGCGTTCCAGTTGCACGTTGGTCGCGGCCAGCACCCGTACGTTGATCGGCGTGCTTTTGCGCGAGCCCAGCCGCACCACTTCGCGCTCCTGCAGGACACGCAGCAGCTTGACCTGGATTGCCAGGGGCAGATCGCCGATTTCATCGAGAAACAAGGTGCCGCCGTTAGCTTCTTCAAACCAGCCGGCCTTGGCGGTGAGGGCGCCGGTGAACGCGCCTTTTTCCTGGCCGAACAGCTCGGCTTCCACCAGCGATTCAGAAAACGCACCGCAGTTGACGGCCACGAACGGCTGGTGACGGCGGCTGCTCAGGTTGTGGATGTGGCGCGCCACCAGCTCTTTGCCGGTGCCGGTTTCGCCGATGATCAGCACGCTGGCATCGCTGGGCGCGACTTGTTCAATATGGGCCAGCAGCGCCTGAGATCTCGGGTCTTCGAACACCTGCGCGGTGGCGCGGATCGAGGTGGCCAGGGCGGGCGAGGGCGGTAGGGTCAATAGCTGCATGGGGATCACTTGTGGTTGGAACGGTACGCTGGCGGTCATGAAGGACTCCTCGTCGCGATGGCAATTGTCGCGATGGCAAATCAACCGCTTCCCACGCGCTGCGCGGTCGCGCGGCAAACAGGTGTGTAGGAGTGAGCTTGCTCGCGATGGGTCACTTGAAGCAGGGGGGGGCGGATGGATCTGCTATCGCGAGCAAGGTGGAGCGCCACCCCGGTCCCTCCTACAGGGGGCGGCGGTGAAACTTACTTCTGCGGCGGCAAGTCGTTGGCAATCATCTCGCCGAACGGGCCGGTGAGGTTAGTGATGCCGCGGCCTGCCAGGCTGCGATACGGCTCGGGCAACAGCGGGAACACCAGTTCGGCGAAGCGGTAGGCTTCTTCCAGATGCGGATAGCCGGAGAAGATGAAGCTTTCGATGCCCAGGTCCGCGTACTCCTTGATTCGCTCGGCGACTTCCTGGGGATTACCGACTAGCGCTGTGCCCGCGCCGCCCCGCACCAGGCCGACGCCGGCCCACAGGTTGGGGGCGATCTCCAGGTTGTCCCGCCGGCCGTCGTGCAGTGCGGCCATGCGGCGCTGGCCTTCGGAATCGAAACGCGAAAAGGATTTCTGTGCGGCGGCGATGGTGTCGTCGCTGATGTGCTCGATCAAAGTGTCGGCGGCTTTCCAGGCTTCTTCGCTGGTTTCACGGACGATCACGTGCAGACGGATGCCGAACTTGACCGTGCGACCGTTGCGCGCGGCGCGCTCACGGATGTCCGCCAGCTTCTCGGCCACTGCCGCAGGGGGCTCGCCCCAAGTGAGATAGACGTCAACCTGCTCGGCGGCCAGTTCATGGGCCGCCTCGGAAGACCCACCAAAATACAGTGGCGGATAGGGCTTCTGGATCGGCGGGTACAGGGCTTTGGCGTTCTGCACCCTCAGGTGCTTGCCTTCGAAGTCCACGGCTTCGCCCTGCAACACGCGGCGCCAGATCTTCAGGAACTCGTCGGTGACTTCGTAGCGCTCGCTGTGATCGAGGAAGCTGCCATCGCCACGGTTCTCGTCCGGATCGCCACCGGTCACCACGTTGATCAGCAGGCGGCCACCGGACAAACGATCCAGGGTTGCGGCCATGCGCGCGGAAACCGTCGGAGAAATGATCCCCGGACGAATCGCCACCAGGTAACGCAGACGTTCGGTCAGGGGCACGAGGGCCGAAGCGATGACCCAGGAGTCTTCGCAGGAACGGCCGGTTGGAATCAGCACGCCGTGGTAGCCCAGATCATCGGCGGCCTGGGCGACCTGCTTCAGGTAATTGAGCGTGACCGGGCGCGCGCCCTTGGTCGTGCCCAGGTAATGGCCGTCGCCGTGTGTCGGTAGAAACCAGAAAACATCCATGAGAAATCCTTCGAGCGGAATCGGTGGGCCGTGACAAGTGCACCCGTTATAAAGGCTCCGATTTATTCCGTAAAAGAACTGAATCCCATATTTTTATAACCGTTAGTGATATGCCCGGTTTGTACGGATCCGAGGGCGGATGCGAATGCCTGAGTGGCGAAGAACCCTGTAGGAGCGCGCTTTGTGGGACCGGCTTTAGCCGGGAAGGCGTTGCGCGTCACGCCGGAGGATTGAGGGTCTTTACACAGGCCTCTTCCCGGCTGAAGCCGGTCCCACTAAAAAGCACCGGGCAAAAAAACAGGCGCCGAAGCGCCTGAAGAAGAGTACGGGAGACTCTGCGAAATCAGAAAATCTGGGTGAACAGCCAGTACAAACTGCCCGACAACAGGATCGCGGCAGGCAGGGTCAGTACCCATGCCATCGCCAGGTTGCGCAGGGTGCGCATCTGCAAGCCGGAGCCGTTGGCGACCATGGCGCCGGCCACCCCGGAAGACAGAACGTGGGTGGTGGAAACCGGAAGTCCATACATGTCCGCCGCGCCAATGGTCAGCATCGCGACGACCTCGGCCGATGCGCCCTGGGCGTAGGTCAGGTGGGTTTTGCCGATCTTCTCACCGACGGTGATCACGATCCGTTTCCAGCCCACCATGGTGCCCAGGCCCAGTGCAATGGCCACGGCTACCTTGACCCACAGCGGGATGAAGCGTGTGGCGGTATCGATCTGCTGTTTGAAGGTGTCGACCTTGGCCTGGGTGTCCGCGTCGAAGTTGCCGACCTTGTTCTTGTCCATCAAGCGTATGGCTTCGGAGGTCAGGTACATGTCGTTCCGCACGTTGGCGGTGGCCTCGGCGGGCACCTTGGCCAGCGAGCCGTAACTGGCGACCTGATCGCCGATCTTGCCGGCCATCACCGCCAGCGCCGGCACAAGCTCCGGTGTCGCCTGCTTGTCGCGGATGTAGACCGACAGCGTCTGACGCGAATCGGCCGGCGCGGGCAGCGGCGACGCTTTGCTCAGGGCCTGTTGCGTGACTTGGGCGACCGCCGCGAACTGCACCGACTGATCGGCCGGCATGGCGCGGTTCAGCGCGTAGGCCATTGGCAGCGTACCGACTAGAATCAGCATGATCAGGCCCATGCCTTTCTGGCCGTCGTTCGAACCGTGGGCGAAGGACACGCCGGTGCAGGTCAGGATCAACAGACCGCGAATCCAGATCGGCGGCGGCTTGTTGCCTTCCGGCGCTTTGTACAGCGCGCGGTTCTTCACGAACATGCGCAGCGCCATCAGCAGCAGCGCGGCGCAGGTAAAGCCCACCAGTGGTGAAAGCAGCAGCGAATAACCGACCTTGGTCGCCTGGGACCAGTCCACGCCGCTGGTGCCGTCGCGGCCGTGCATCAATGCGTTGGCGATACCGACGCCGATGATCGAGCCGATCAGCGTGTGGGAAGACGAGGCCGGCAGACCCAGCCACCAGGTGCCGAGGTTCCACAGGATCGCCGCGATCAGCAGGGCGAAGATCATCGCGTAGCCCGCTGACGAGCCGACTTGCAGGATCAGCTCGACCGGCAGCAGCGCAATGATGCCGAAGGCCACGGCACCGCTGGAAAACAGCACGCCCAGGAAGTTGAACGTTCCCGACCAGACCACGGCGAAGTTGGGCGGCAGGGAGTGGGTGTAAATGACCGTCGCGACGGCGTTGGCAGTGTCGTGGAAACCGTTGACGAACTCAAAGCCCAGCGCAATGACCAACGCGACGCCGAGCAGAATGAACGGGGTCCAGGTCAGGACCACAGTGCCCAGGTCATCCATGTCCTGCTTCAAGCTGTAACCGGTGTAAAACAGGCCCAATACCAGCACGACGAAGAAAATCACCATCGTCATCACGCCAGGCTTGCGGCCGAATTGAGCACTCAGTCCGGGCCCCTGTTGCAGAGGGCGTTGAGCCAGTGAGGGGGTTGCCATGGGTCGCGATCCTGTTGAGGGGGGATGGCAGACATGATCATTTCAAAATGTGACAAACAGACGACGCGCCCCCGTTTTGCCCGAATCCCTTCATTCAAAGCGAACCGCGACTGCGTCTTTCTGTTCGCCAATTGGCAGGCTGCGCAGGTCACGGACAGGGTTGAAGTGAATGTCATTGAATTCGCTATTGAGGTCATCGCGAAACGATATAACCGCCTGTCCCGGATGAAGGCTAGCCAATTGTTTTTGTTGAGGAATGCACTAGCGTGAAGACAGAGGCAATTGCCTCTCTAATCATTGCAAAGGAACGCAATAATGGACGCGAACAAAGTTGATCAAGCAACTATCGATAAGCCTTATGTAGTAGGTAAAAATCCGCTAGACAAAATTTCAGCCACTGAAAAATTCAAGGTCGAAGTCTTGACGAACCAGATCCACATTGGGGGTGTTGTACTGTGCCTGATGCGAGAAAACGGCACAGTCGCTAGCTCCGATCCGGTGTACACCCCTGGAAACTGGGCCGGTGAGCGTCCAGTGCGAATCCCGTCTGAATACGTCACCTTAAGACCAGGCCTTGTTTCTGGTGAGGTGCTCACTGCGCGTTTTATCTACGCTGAGTACGCCAAGGACGGAGTCGATCAACACGCCGGTACGAAAAGTGCGACTGTGAAGAGTGCGGGTCAGAAGAAATTTGAGGCGGAAATAGAAGACTTTCGCAAAACGGGTAACATCAGCGCCTTTCGTTCATCGTTCAGGTTCGAGGGTGAGAGTTATACCGTGGCGTAGAGGGATCGTTGAACACTCTGTCCTATTGGCTGAGTGAGCAATAACGATTATTAGTGTGCTGGCGGCCCGGACCCACTTCTCATGTTGGGGCGGGTCGTCAGATTTATGATTAACGGTGTTTAATACTCCCGACTTTTTCGAAATGCCCAACGTCCGGCGATAAACGTAAAGGTCGCTACCAGCGCGACCAATACCCAGAACCCGTGGGGATCACTGGCCAGTGGAATTCCCCCGACATTCATCCCGAAAAAACCAGCCACGATATTGATGGGCAGCGCCAGCACCGTGACCACCGTCAGGGTGAACAGCGTGCGGCTGCTTTGTTCGTTGAGGTTGGCGGCGATTTCTTCCTGCAGCAGTTTGATCCGTTCGCCGAGGGCCGTGAGGTCGCTGATCACCAGCGCCGACTCTTCGGTGGATTGCCGCAGTTCTTGCAAGTCGTCTTCCAGCAGCCATTGCGGCGGCCGGTGCAGCAGGCGCATCAGCGAGCCGGGCTCCAGGGCCAACAGCCGTTGCAAACGCACCAACACCCGACGCATGGCGCCCAGTTCCGAGCGGTTGTTGCTCAGGCGTTGGGAGAGGAGTTGGTCTTCGATTTTGTCGACGCTCAGGCTGGTCTTGCGCATGAACTGGCTCAGCACGTCGCTCTGGTCGCGCAGCAGGTGGGCAAGTAATTCGAGGGGGGAGCGGAAGGTTTCGCCCTGTTTCACCGAGGAGCGCAGCCGGTCCACCGAGCGCAGCGGCTGATGGCGCGCGGAGATCATCAGGTTGCTGCGCACGCAAACCCACAACGTGGCGATGTCGGTGGAGACGCGGTTGAAGTCGAACACCACGTCATTGACCACCGCGAGCAGGGCGGAGTCGACGTGTTCTATGCGTGTGGAGCGTGAACCTTCGTGCAGCGCTTCGAGAAACTCGTCGGGCAGGTCGAGGTTGGTTTTCAGCCAGCGTTCGCAGCTGGCGTGGGTCAGGTTCAGGTGCAGCCAGACGAACTCGTCCGGCGCGGTTGGCTGGCGCAGGCATTCCAGCGCGGCTGCCGAATCCAGCTCGCGGCCAGGTTCGCCGGGGCGGAAGCGGAACCCGTACAGCAAGCCAAACAGATCGGAATCCAGATGGTGGGCGATGCGTTGATTCATGAAGGCTCGCAGACGGGAAGTGCCCCGCAGGGCACGAGATCGAAAGCGGCATCATCGCAAGGGGTTTTGACAGTTTTGTGACAATATGTGCTCCTTCAATGAGCCGATAAACGAGTGTGGATGAGCACCGTATCTTGAGTAAACGGTATCTGCTGTCGCATCATCAGTACCCTATAGTGATATCGTCCATTTCGATGTAATCCCAGACGGTACCGCCGAGCTTAACTGTTATAACTTCAACTGCAGAGTACGGTGATCTAATGGTTGGCTCAAAACGAGTTGGGTCGTACGGCAGTGCCGGGGTGAATGTGTCTATGAGCTGACCGAGGTCATCATAAAATATAAATGTATTTAGTCTTTGCGTTTGTCTGACAGTGCACTCAAATGATTTTGCGTCAGGGACGTTCAGCGTAATTTTTATAGTCCCGCTTACACCTAGGACGTGGTTGGGGGACGTCGGGTCTACTTCCGTTTTAATACCGGTTTGGTAAACGCCAACTCCGGTAGATTTGAGATTTAGAATTTTGAAGTGGTTGAGCGTAACCTCGCTCCCGAGAGGAATTAATATAAGAGGCGTGGTCTCGAAATCTTCGTACAACGAGCGCGATACACTCCAAGGCCGGGAGGGGGTAGATGAATATTTAGCGATGAGGTTGTTGGTCCCGATACCAATATTGATTGGTGCGGACCATTGTCCATCTATCAGCTCTGCGGAAATGAGGTAAATATCATTGTCAAAAATATCCACATATCTGTTGCCCTCCTTGGCTTTGTTTTCAGAAAGCGCGGTTCTAGTAGTGTGTTTTAAAGGGTCCATGATAGTGAGTCCTTTCAATGCCGTGTGATTTGACGTCCTTCCTTAGACTCGTACAGGATGGCGCTCTTGTCAAAGGAGTTTCTAATATCTAAGAAGGATGTGGAATTGATGTAGCTATTTGATTTGCAAATGTTTTTGAGTGGTTATGCGCATTCGCTATTATGGCTGTCGCGAAACGATATATGTATATAACGGGCTGTACGGCCATGAAGTTTGCATCGTACAGCCCGTCGAATCGACTCAAACCATCGTCAACCGCGTCTTGCGCAGTGGCGCCGGCCATGAGGAATCAATCAGCAGCTCATCCTCAATCGACAATTCGATATCAACCGCCGCGGCGTTCAATTCCAGGTGATGGGGCGTGACGGCCTTGGGAATGGCGATCACGCCGTCCTGCCGCAGCACCCACGCCAGGCTGATCTGCGCCGGGGTGGCGTCGTGGCGTTCGGCGACTTCAAGAATGGCAGGGTTCATCAGCAAATTGCCCGCCTGACCGATCGGGCAGTACGCCATCAGCGGCATCCGCGCGGTTTGCATCCAGGGCAGCAGGTCGTATTCGATGCCGCGTTCTTCAGGGTTGTACAGCACCTGGTTAGTGGCACACCCGCCGCCGAGGCCTAGCGCGTCGAGCTCCAGCAGGTCGGACACGTCGAAATTCGACACGCCCCAGCGGCCGATTTTGCCCGCTTCACGCAGGCGCTCGAAAGCCTCGACGGTTTCATCCAGGGGGTATTGACCGGGCCAGTGCAGCAAATACAGATCGATGTAGTCGGTGTTCATGCGCTTGAGGCTGCGCTCGCACGCCGCCGGAATGCCTGCGCGGCTGGCGTTGTGCGGGTAGACCTTGCTCACCAGCACGACCTCGTCGCGGCGCCCGGCAATGGCCTGGCCGACGACTTTTTCGGCGCCGCCTTCACCGTACATTTCGGCGGTGTCGATCAGCGTCAGGCCGAGGTCGATGCCCAGTTGCAGCGCCGAGACTTCTGCCTCGAACTGATGGCGGTCCTCACCCATGTGCCAGGTGCCCTGGCCGATAACAGGGACGGTTTTGTCTGCCAGTTCAAGCGTGCGCATCGGGGGTGCCTCCGGGCGGATTGGACTCAATGATTAAGAGTCAGGCAGTACCGGCCGGCAGGGGTTCAATCTCAAGCGAATTCGCGGTCTGTTAGTGGAATGCGTACCCATTGTAGGACCGGCTTCAGCCGGGAAGAGGCCTGTGTGAGCACCATCCATTTCGCGGCGTGACGCCTGGCGCTTTCCCGGCTAAAGCCGGTCCTACAACGAACGCGGTAAGTGAGTGGGACTACGTACCCATAGTGGGACCGGCTTCAGCCGGGAAGAGGCCTGTGTGAGCACCATCCATTTCGCGGCGTGACGCCTGGCGCTTTCCCGGCTAAAGCCGGTCCTAAAACGAACGCGGTAAGTCAGTGGGACTGCGTACCCATTGTAGGACCGGCTTCAGCCGGGAAGAGGCCTGTGTGAGCACCATCCATTTCGCGGCGTGACGCCTGGCGCTTTCCCGGCTGAAGCCAGTCCCACAAAGAGTGCGCGCCAACCCGCGAGAACTTACTTATGCCCGTTCTCCCAACCCCCACCCAGCGCCAGGAACAGGTCAATCTGCCCCATTGCCACCTGGGTATTCGCCGCCGCCAGTTGCGCGGTGATGTCGGTGTAGGTGCGGGTGGCTTGCAGGTCGGCGAGGAAGGATTCGCGGCCAGCGAGGAAGAACCGGTGGGTCTGATCCGCAGCCTGTCGCGCCGACTCTTCGGTTTCAACCAGCGCATCGCGGCGTTGCAGCAGCGCGGTGTATTGCGACAGGCCGGTCTGGGCTTCGCGGATGGCATTCAGCACCACGCCATCAAAACGCGCCAGCGCTACCTGGTTTGACGCTTCGGCGATGTGAATCCGCGCCCGTGCGCCATTGGACGGGATGGTCCAATTGATCACACCGCCAAAGCCCCAGCGGTTGGTCGACGGATCGCCCAGTTCATCCAGAATCCCCACGGTACCCACCGTCGCGCCGATGCTGATGTCCGGATACAACTCGCCGGTCGCCACACCAATGGCCGCCGTCGACATGGCCAGCCGGCGCTCCGCCTGACGCACATCGGGACGACGCTTGAGCAGCGCGGCGCCATCGCCCACCGGCATGACTTGGGCGATGTGCGGCAGCTCGGCGCATTCCGCCACCCCTTTGGGCAGTTGGTTCAGCGGACGGGCGAGCAGCATCGACAGGCGATACAGCGCCGACTTCTGCGCCGCTTCGTAACGCGGCAACTCGGCACGCAGCGAGCGGAATTGGGTCTGCGAGCGCGTCACCTGGGTTTCGTCACCACGGCCGGCATCGCGCAGGCGCTGGGTCAGGCTCAGACCCTGTTTCTGAAGGTCCAGGGAGTGCAGGGCAATGTTGCGTTCTTCATTGGCGGCGCACACCCGGGTGTACGCGCGCACCACGTCGGCCACCAGCGTGATGCGCGCCGTGTCGGCAGCCGCCTGGGTTGCGTCGGCGTTGGCCTGGGCCGCTTCGATGCCGCGCTGCAGCACGCCGAACAGGTCGAACTGATACGAGGTGGTCAGACCGACGTCACCGACATTCGCCACCGGCACTTTCTCCGGCAGCAGATAGGCCTGCCCGGCTTCCTGCAAGCGCTGCGCTCCGGCCTTGGCCGTGCCGCTCCAGCCGCCCGCCGCATCGGCCTCGCTCATCTGAAAACGCGCCCGTTGCAGGTTCGCCGCCGCGACGCGCAAATCGGTGCTCGACACCAGCGCCTGACGCACCAGCTCGTCGAGTTTCGGATCGTGATACAGCCGCCACCAGTCAGCCGGCACCGGCGCCGACACCACATTTTTCGATGAACCGGCCAGCTCGCCTTGCAGGTCGGGACGATTGACGGCGGCTTTATCGGGCAACGAGTAATCCGGGCCGACCACGGTACAAGCCGACAGCAGCAAGCCCATGCCCACGGTCAGCAGGCGTGCGCGGTGTTTCATTTCGGCGCTCCAGGCTGGACGGGTTCATTGCCGGCATCGTTGTCAGCGCGGGCGTCATCGATGATCGACACCGTCGCCGTGCGCCCGGCAATCATGCGGAAGTCCGCCGGCACGTCATCAAACGCAATGCGTACCGGAATCCGCTGGGCCAGACGCACCCAGCTGAACGCCGGGTTGACGTTGGGCAGCAAGTTCGAGCCGCTGCTGCGGTCGCGGTCTTCGATGGCCGCGACGATGCTCACCACATGACCATGCAGGCGCGCGTTGTCGCCGATCACGCGGATGTCCACGCCGGAGCCGATGTGAATGCCGTCCAGTTTTGTTTCTTCAAAGTAGCCGTCGATGTGGAACGAGTTGCTGTCCACCACCGACAGCACCGGACGTCCGGCGCTGACGAATTCGCGGTCGCGGGGCGCGCGGTCGTTGAGGTAGCCGTCCACCGGGCTGCGGATCACCGAGCGGTCCAGGTTCAGTTGCGCCGAATCGACGGCCACCTGCGCTTCGTTCAGGGCCGACAGCGCGCGGGCTTCCCTGGACTGGCTTTCTTCCAGCTGCTCGCGGGCGACCAGATTGCCGAGGCTGCGGTTGCGACGGTTCTCGCGCTGGGCCTGTTCCCAGGTTTCCTTGCGCTCGGCAACTGTCGCCTGGGCCTGGCGCAAAGCGAGACGGAAGCGGTCCTGGTCGATGGTGAACAGCAACTGGCCTTTCTTGACCGGTTGGTTGTCGCTCACCGCGACTTTCTCGATCAGGCCCGAAACGTCCGGAGCGATCTGGATCACGTCGGCGCGGATGTGCCCGTCGCGGGTCCAGGGCGCGTACATGTAATACATCACCATGCGCCAGACGACGATCGCGGCAAGGGTGACAACCAGCAGGGTCAGGACCACGCGGCCCAGCGTCAGTAGAGGTTTTTTCATTTCATCAGGTATCGACTTAGGGTATCCACGACGCCGAGCAGCAGAGCGTATAGACCGACGTTGAACAAAGCCCGGTGCCAGACCAGGCGGTAGAAGCGGGCGCGCGTCAACACGGCGTGCACCACCAGAAAAATCAGGTAAGCGATGCCCATCAGCACCAGAAAGGTCGGCAGGAAAATCCCGCTGATGTCCACATCACCGATCATAAGGGCGCTCCATCGATGCCATAGGGCGGTTGTTCTTCCTGCTCGGCGAGCACATCGACGATCTCCACGCCCGGCAGCAGCGCCAGGCGCAAGCCACTCAGGGCGTGCAGCAGATTCATCCGCGCGTCGTCGTCGCCTTCGCCGTTGAAGGTCAGCGCGCGGCGGGCGCGGTCCATGGTCATCAACAGACCTTTGGGTGCGGGCAAACGCTCGCGGGCTTTCAGGCAGTCCCGAAAGTGCGCGCCGACTTCGGTCGCCACCTGGCGCAGCAACTGACGCGGCGCCGGGTCGACCCGCGGCATGTACGCCAGCAAATCCAGCATGTTCAGGGCGACCCGCGCTTCGCGCAGTGCACTGGTGGAATCCTGCGCGGTGATCGCCAGGCGCGGCAGGTGCTGCATCAGCCGGTCAAGCATGCGTACACCCATGTGCCGGTGATCGGCCAGGGTGGCGTCTTCGCTGAGGGAGACGATGTCGCGCCAGCTGAAGCGGGTCAGACGCCTGGCGGCCACTTCAGTGCCGAACGGCCTGACGATCAGCGTCCAGACGAAGGCGAATGCCAGACCCGCAGGGCCAGCCAGGTTGGAATTGACGAAGTTGACGAAGTCGGCGTCGTAGGCGCTCTGGATGCTGATGAAAGATGAGGTGTTGACGATGGTCAGCAGCGTGCCGAGGTAGAACTTCGGCTGCACGGTCAGGGTGCCGACGCAAATGAACGGCACCGAAAACGCCAGCACCAGCATCGGGAAGTCGTGCAGGTTGGGCAGCACCACGAACAGGTAGAGGCTGGCGAAGATCACCGACATCATGGTCCAGAAGAAGAAGCGGTAGATCTGCGGCGCCGGGTCGTCCATCGCGGCGAAGAAGCTGCACGACACCGCCGCCAGCGCCACCGCGCTCGCGCCGTCCTGCCAGCCGAGCAAGATCCACAGCACCGACGCGACGATGATTGCGCTGACCGAGGTCGCCACCGAATACAGCATCATGCCGCGATCAAGAAACGGCGAAAGTCTCCCCAACCGCCAATGGCGATACACCGCACGCCACGACGAATGATCGTCGGTCTCGATGGCGTGCTGCAGGCTGCGGCAGTCCTGCCACAGGTCGATCCACTCGCGCAGGCGATACAGCGCGTTCGACAGCAGCAGGTGCCGGCGATCGTCGATCTGCGCAGGGGTGGGTTGCAGGCGGTCGAGTTCGGCGTGCAAGGCTTTCCAATAGGTGATCGGCGCACCTTCGGCAGTCTGTTCGACCCAGTCGCGGCACTCGATCAGCAGCGGCGCGAGGTCGGCGACGTGCTCAGGCGAACGCCGCTCCAGCGCCCAAAGGGCATCGTCCAGGGCATCGATGACCGGCAGCAGATGAATCATCCGTCCGCGCAGTTCCTTGGCGTTGCGCACCGTCTGGCGATGGGCGCCTTCGTGGGGCAACTGGCCGATCATCAGCTCCAGGCTGTTGAAGGTGCCGACCATGGCCGTGCGCAGACCGCCGACCGCTTCCGGCGTGGCGCTGCGGGACAGAAACAGGTCACTGTAGGTCGACGCGTCCTTGAACCACTTGCCCATGGCATCGACCAGTACCGGCGCCAGCCGACGCGGCCAGAACATCGCGCCGACCACGGCGGCGCAGACGATGCCGAGGAAGATCTCCTCGGTGCGCGAGACGGCGATGTCGAACACCGCCTGCGGGTTGTCGACCACCGGGAAGGAAATCAGCGGCATGGTGTAGCCCGCCAGCATCAACGCGTAGCTGTTGGCGGTGCGCAAATGCAGGGACAGGAAGAGCAGGGTACCGGTCCACAGCGCGATGACCACCGCCAGCAAAAAAGGCGTCTGCACGAACATCGGCACCAGCACCACCGAAGCGGCGGCGCCGAGCAGCGTGCCGGCGGCGCGGTACAGCGCCTTGGAACTGGTCGGCGCCACGAACGGGCTGGAGACGATGTAGACCGTCGCCATCGCCCAGTAAGGGCGGGGCAGTTCCATCATCAGCGCGATGTACAGCGCCAGCATCGATGCCGCGAACGTGCGCACGCCGTAGAACCAGTCGCGGCCCGGCGGTACACCGTCGAAAAAGCCTTTGAACCTGGCGCTCAAGATGACGACTCCGGCGCCGTCGGCGTGGCCTGGGCGATGGCGTTGAACACGCGCAGCGTTGCTTCCAGGTCGGCGGGGTCGACGTGGCTGAAGATGTCGCGGCGCAGGCGGATCAGCTCTCCCTCGATGGCGTTGGCTAAAGCGCGGCCCTCATCGGTCAGGCTCAACGCCTTGGCGCGGCGGTCGGTGGGGTCTTCGGTGCGTTGCACCAGCCCGGCTTTGCACAGTTGATCGAGCAGGCGCACCAGTGACGGGCTTTCCAGCCCGCAGGCCTGGGCCACCGTGACCTGGCGCACGCCTTCGCCGAGGCGCGCGATCATCAGCAACGGGCCGGCGCAGGCTTCGGTGACGCCCACATTGATCAGCGTGGTCTGGCAGACGCGACGCCACTGCCGGGAGGCCGCTACGACGCCGCCGGTAACGCGCATTTGCAGGGTGTCAGGGTTCATGAAGAGGCCATTGAAACGGTATGAGAGGTTGGTTAGGACCTGAATGATTAGGCACTGCATTATTAGGTTGCTAACTAATAATATCTTGTAACACCGTGGGGCCGTCAAATGGAATCTACCGTGGGGTGCCGGGCGGATTGTCGCAGCAGGCTTTTTGCAAGTAACCAGCAGGAGAGTAAGGGCAGCGCCAGATGCCTCTGAGCGCATAGCAGGAAGGCGCAGGACGAAGGTGCAGGCTTTTTCCCATACCGTCTGTCGGCTGAGCCCTCGCTGGCTGAACTAATTTTCTGAGCGTCGTCTAAGGGTGCCTCCAAAAAAATGGCGCCAAATTATTAGCCTTCCTCCCCGGTTTCCGCTGGTTGGGCAAAACATGAGGGCAATGGGCCACTTCGTCCCGGTAGTGGCACTGTGCCGTCTTTCGGCACTGCCTGCGCGGGTTTGGCGGTTTCTTGACTCCTGGGGCGACTAAAGATCAAACGGTTCAGCCGATAGCAAAGATGACGGGAACGGCAGTGACAGGCCTGTTCCAGACACCTTCTTTGCTGTGCGCCTCGCGCACCACGAGTGCACCCATGATTGATCTCGCCATCTGGAATCTTTCTATACCGGTCGGTATCGCAGCCGCCACCATCGACACGCCAAAACTCGTCGGCGGTTACCAGGATGGTTACTTCCGTTCAGGGGACACTTTGTTCTTCTGGGCGCCGGTTACAGGGTCAAGGACTGACAATGCCAAATTTCCCCGCACCGAGCTGCGTGAAACCTACGCCAACGGTGCGGTTCACAACTGGACTTACTCTGACGCGGACAATTTCCTGCGTGCGGCGCTGACCGTGGACCAAGTGCCTTCTTCGGGCAAAATTGTCATCGGTCAGATCCACGCCTATGGCAGTACCGAGCCGCTGCTCAAGCTCGAATACCAGTACAAGGAAAAAACCAAGACCGGCAACCTCGTGGTGAAGTACCGCTCGACGCCGACTTCCGAGCCCGAAGTCATTCAAGTGGCAACCGGCGTGCTGCTCAAGCAACGCTTCACCTACACCATCCACCTGACCCAGGCCGGCAACCTGACCGTCAATGCCTACGACATGCAGTGGGGCGCCAAGCTCGACCTGTCCTGGAAGGGCAAGCCGCTGTATTTCAAGGCGGGCGTGTACACCCAGGACAACGCCGGCTATGCCACCGAAGGCGGGGCGGCGACGTTCTACAAACTGCAGGCGACCCACGACAAGAAGGCCTGAGGTTTTCGGTGCGGATGCGGGAGTGATCAGTTAGCGGCACAGCCCGGAATATTGGCCGACACAAAACCCGTGTAGGAGCGCGCTTGCCCGCGAAGGCGATATGCCTGTGCCATCAGTGATGCGTGACCCACTGCTTTCGCGGGCAAGCGCGCTCCTACAGGCGCCTCGGCCTGGCAATGGATTTACGGGTAGCGAAGATTCAAATCTGCTGCAGCCGGCCTGCGGGCTGGCGTGGAAACACCAGCCCGAAACAGATCCGCCCCGGCGCAGGCTGGTTCACCGCCGCTTCGCCGCCATGCAGCTGCATGATCGCGGCGACGATCGCCAGGCCCAGTCCATTGGAATCGGAGCTCTGGTGACGTGAGGCGTCGCCGCGATAGAAGCGGTCGAACAGTTTGCCCAGGGTCGCGTCGTCCAGTGTCGGGCCCTGGTTCTCCACTTCGATGCGGCAGCGCTGGCCGCTCTCGATCACACGAATCTTGATCTCACTGCCTTCATCGGCGTAGCGAATCGCGTTCGCCACCAGGTTGCTCAGCGCCCTGCGCAGCAACAGCGGATCAGCCTCGATCCGCGCGTCGCCTTCGGTGTGCAGGGCGATGTCACGCTCTTCCGCCAGCCCTTCGAAATAGCCCGCAACCCGCTGCATCTCGTCCGCCAGATTCAGCGTCTGGCGATTGAGCGCTGCCTGGGCTTCATCGGCCCGCGCGAGGAACAGGATGCTTTCGACCATCCGCGAGATGCGTTCCAGCTCCTCCAGATTCGAGGCCAGCAACGCCTGATATTCATCTTCCGTACGCGGTTGTCGCAACGCCACCTGACAATGCCCCATCAACGAACCCACCGGCGTGCGGATTTCATGGGCCAGGTCGGCGGAAAACTGCGTCAGTCGCTGATAACCATCGGCAAGCCGGTCGAGCATCGCGTTGTAGGCCTCGCCCAGCTGCTGCAATTCCACCGGGGTGTCGCGGTTGTCCATGCGGCTGTCCAGTTGCGCCGGAGTGATGGCCGCCGCATGGCTCGCCATCCTGCGCAACGGCCGCAGACCCCGGCGCAGCAACACATAGCCGAGCAGCGCCGTGACCACGAATGCCAGTGACACGGCGAGCAGGATGCGATTGCGGAAACCCGCCAGGGTCGCCATCTCCTTGACCGCGATGTGCGCAGCTGTCAGGTGCACAAGCTTGCCGCCGGACACCGCCTCGACCGTCGCCGCGCGCATCGGCACCCCTGAATCCAGCATGCCGCTGCGCATGTCGGCCACGCTCAGCGGCATGTTGGCCGGTACCACCGGCATCGTCGGCAACGGTGCGTGCAGCGGATTGACCATGATCACCGCAGGCTTGCCCGGCTCGGCGATGATGAAAATATCGTCCTCGCTGTCGAGCATGTTCTCGAACAGTTGTGGGCTGCTTTGCAGCGTGGTCAGAGTCAGGTCGTATTGCAGCAGTTTGCGAAAGTGATCCAGCCGCGCCAGCACCGCATGGTCGCTGCGAGTCATCACCGCGCCTTTCATGGACTCGTAGAGATACATGCCGGCGCCCGCGACGGCGAGCATGGCCACCACCGAAAACGCCAGGGTCGCGCGCAGGGTCAGGGATGGCTGGCGTCGGGCTCGCATGGCCGCACCTCGCAGACGTAACCGATGCCGCGCACGGTGTGGATGAGTTTGCTCGGGTAGGGCGTGTCGACCTTGCTGCGCAGGCGCTTGATGGCCACGTCGACAACGTTGGTGTCGCTGTCGAAATTCATGTCCCAGACTTCCGAGGCGATCTGCGCCCTCGACAGCACGTCGCCCTCGCGGCGCAGAAACAGATGCAGCAGCGCGAATTCCTTGTTGGTCAGGGTGATGACCTGTTGCTGGCGCGTGACGCGCCGACGCAGCAGGTCCAGTTCCAGGTCGGCCAGATGGAAATGATCGGCCTCGCGCACCACTCCCCGACGCAGGATGGTGCGGATGCGCAGGAGCAATTCGGTGAAGGAAAACGGCTTGACCAGGTAATCGTCGGCGCCCAGTTCGAGGCCGCGAATGCGGTCCTGCAACTGATCGCGGGCGGTGAGAAACAGCACCGGCACATCCTGTTTTGCCCGCAGGATTTCGATGATCTGCCAGCCGTCGATGCCCGGCAGCATGACGTCGAGCACCAGCAAATCGTAGCTGTGCTCAAGGGCCATGTGCAGGCCGTCGGTGCCGTGCTGGGTCCAGTCGACTTTATAACCGGACTCGGTGAGGCCCTTTTTGAGGTACTCGCCGGTCTTGGTGTCGTCTTCGATAAGCAGAATGTGCATCGTCGGTCAGGCTCGCTTCACGTCACTGGCAGCGTCGCCGGCGTGGGGTGTCGGATGGTTTATCAGATCGGCCCGGAACAGACGCGCAGGGCTGCAGGCCGCGCCGGATGTGGAGTGTAACCAACGGATGGCGCGCGGTCGGTTACATTTTTGTCATTGATTGCCCCTTAGGCCGACACGCTCAGCGGCGGTGTGCTTGAATGACAAAAATGTAATCGGGCGGTCATTGTCGGGTGCCGGTTACGGGTACAGGATGGCCGTCATGCAACACACATGACCCTCAGCTTCAACTTTCCCCAACTGCCTTAAGGAATTCACCGATGAAGATGAAGACAGCCCTGACCACCACGTTCGGCATGCTGATGCTCAGCGCCGCCGTCATGGCTTCCGCCGCTGGCATGGCCTCCGGTGACATGCCGGTGGTCAAACCACTGCGCGGGACGGTCGACAGCGTCGACAGCAACACCCTGAATTTCACCACCCGTTCCGGCGCCCATCAGAGCATCGGCCTGACCGACAAGACTGGCATCCGTCTGGTCTCCAAGACTGACATCGCGTCGATCAAAGCGGACAGCTTCATCGGCTCCGCCGCGACTCCACAGGCCGACGGCACGCTGAAAGCCCTGGAAGTGACCGTCTTCGAGCCAAGCCTGAAAGGCAGCGGTGAAGGCCACTACGGTTGGGAAAACGCTGACGGCAGCACCGGCACCATGACCAATGGCACCGTCGGCAAGCTGAGCGGCAAGGCCAACGGCCGTACCCTGAGCGTGGGCTACAAAGGCGGTGAGAAGCAGCTGGTCGTGCCGGAAGATGTGCCAATTGCTTACGTGCAGCCAGGCAAGGTCGATGAGCTGGTCAAGGGCGCGAAAATCGTCGTGTTCCCGGGCGAAGACGGCAAGACCGCACGCGGTGTCGCGGTCGGCAAAGACGGCTTCCAGCCGCCGATGTAAGCGGGTTGCGGCGTCTCACGGCGCCGCAGCGCAATGTGTAGGGGCGCGCTTGCCCGCGATGACGGTGTGTCAGGCAATCGATCTATTGCTGGCATACCGAGTTCGCGGGCAAGGTGGAGCGCCACCCAGGTCGCTCCCACATCGTTGCTGATCTACCGAATTCATCCGTGATGAGTCTCGCACCATGAAAAAAACCAGAATTCATCCATGGCCCATCCGCCTGACGCACTGGATCAATGCCTTTGGCATGGTCTGCATGTTCATGAGCGGGTGGGGCATCTATAACGCGTCGCCGCTGTTCCGCTTCTCCTTCCCCCGGGATTTCACCCTGGGCGGCTGGCTGGGCGGCGCGCTGGCGTGGCACTTCGCCGTGATGTGGCTGTTGGTGATCAACGGCCTGATCTACGTGCTGTATGGCCTGTTCACCCGGCATTTCAAGCGCGACTTCCTGCCGGTCACTCCCACAGCGGTCAAGCGCGACATGCTCGACGCCCTGCGTTTTCGTCTCAAGCACGAGAAGGGCGTGTACAACGCCGTGCAGCGCCTGATGTATTGGCTGGTGCTGGCCGCCGGCGTGTTGATCGTGCTGACGGGGCTGGCGATCTGGAAGCCGGTTCAGTTACAGGAACTGACCGCCGTGTTCGGTGGATACGACTTCGCCCGTTACGTGCATTTTGCGGCGATGGCATTCATTGGCGCGTTCGTGGTGGTGCATCTGGCGCTGGTACTGATGGTGCCGAAAACCTTGATGCCGATGATCACCGGCGGTACGCGTGGGATTGAGAGCGGGAAGGTCGAGCATGATTGAGCCTAAAAAACGCGCCATTGCGCGCATCAAGCTGGAGCCGGCCCAGCAGATTCAGCTGGAGAGCCTGCAGCGTCGGCATTTCCTGAAAGGTGGGCTGACGGTGGGCGCGATGGCGATGCTCACCGGTTGCAACCTGCAGGACGGCGATCAGGTGGATAAGGTGCTGTGGAGCATGTCGCGCTGGAACGACCGGGTTCAGGCCTGGCTGTTCAGCGGGCAGAAGCTGGCGCCGACCTTTAGTAAGGATCAGGTCCGTAATCCGTTTCCGTTCAATGCGTTTTACAGCGAGGACGATATTCCGGAGCTGGACACGGCGGACTGGAAGTTGGGTGTGTCGGGGCTGGTGCGGGACAAGGCGCCGTGGACGCTGGAGGGGTTGCGCAAGTTGCCGCAGCGCAGCGATATCACGCGGTTGATCTGTGTGGAGGGCTGGAGCGCGATCGGGCAGTGGGGCGGTGTGCCGTTGCGTACGTTCCTGGAGCATGTGGGGGCGGATACGACGGCGAAGTTTGTCGGGTTCAAGTGCGCGGATCGGTATTACTCGAGTCTGGATATGCCGACGGCGTTGCATCCGCAGACGTTGCTGGCGCTGGATTTTGCGGAGGTGGCGCTGCCGCCGGAGTATGGTTATCCGTTGCGGGTGAGGGTGCCGACGAAGCTGGGGTTTAAGAATCCGAAGCATATCGTCGAGATTGTGGTGAGTAATGAGAATCCCGGGGGGTATTGGGAGGATCAGGGGTACAACTGGTTTAGCGGGATCTAGTCTGGCTTTAGATCTTTGAAGCAAGATCAAATGCAAGATCAAGAGCGTCTGCCTGGGGGCAGACTGTTTCGCCTTCGGCGACTTACTTTTGAAAAGTCGAAAGTCGCACCACCCAAAAGTAAGCAAAAGTGCCTGCTCTCGGTTGGGCCCTTCCTTCGTCAGGGTTCCTTCACTCCGGTCTCACTCCGTGGGCCCGCGCCGAACGGACATCCATGTCCTGACGGCGCTCTCGCCGCATCCATGCGGCTCGGCCCACTGCGCGAGACCTGCGTTCAGCCTGCACCCAAGTCGCGATTGGCGGTGTCTGGACATTCTGTGTATGAAGATCAAAAGCAGAGCAACAGCTTCCCGGCTGAAGCCGGTGCTACTGGCACAGCGAGTTAATGATCGTTCCCACGCTCCGCGTGGTAATGCACCCTTTGACGCTCCGCGTCGGTGTTTTCAAGGTCGGTTGAGGGGTTCCTGAGGGCATTCCCTTCAATATCCCTTCTTCGGCATTGTTTCGAGCTTTGTTAGGCTGGTCTCGAAGCGGGCCATGGTGGGCCGCTGTTTTAAAGGGAGCGGCAATGACTTCCATCAGCACCGCAGCGCCCGTTGTGCCGGGGCGGCTGGAGCAGTTTTCGACGCGGATCGCGTTTTTCATTACCGGGTTCAGTATGTCGGCCTGGGCGCCGCTGGTGCCTTACGCTAAAGGCCGTCTGGGGCTGGATGACGCCGGGCTCGGGTTGTTGCTGTTGTGCCTGGGCATTGGTTCGATCGTTTCCATGCCGCTGGCGGGGGCAATGACGGTGCGTTATGGCTGTCGGCGTTTGATCGTGATGACAGGCGTCATCGCCTGTTTGTGTCTGCCTTTGTTGGCCACCCTGAGCTCGGTTACGCTGATGGTCGTCACGCTGTTTGTCTATGGCGCGAGCATGGGCGCGCTGGGTTGCGTGACCAATATTCAGGCGATCATCGTCGAGCGGGCCAGCGGCAAGACCATGATGTCCGGGTTTCACGGGCTGTTCAGTTGCGGCGGGATTCTGGGGGCGGCGGGGGTGTCGGCGTTGTTGAGCGTTGGCGTCTGGCCGTGGCTGGCGATGGCCGTCGTTGCGTTGTTTATTGCCCTCGCGCTATATAAAGCCGCGCCTCACTTGCTGCCCTATGGCAGCGAGCCGGGCGGGCCGGCGTTTGCGATTCCCCGGGGTGTGGTGCTGTTCATCGGGTTGATGTGCTTCACGGTGTTCCTCACCGAAGGCGCGATGCTCGACTGGAGCGCGGTGTTCCTCAGCGCCCAGCGCGGGGTCGAGCCGTCTTACGCAGGGTTCGGTTATGCGGTGTTCGCGCTGTTCATGGCCATCGGGCGCCTGTGCGGCGATCCAATCGTCCGGCGTCTCGGTGTGCATAAGATCATCCTGTTTGGCGGGCTGTGCGCGGCCGCCGGGATGACCGTCGCGACCCTTATTCCGGTTTGGCAGGCGGCGTTGTGCGGCTATGCGCTGGTAGGAATCGGCTGTTCCAACATCGTGCCGGTGTTCTACAGCGCGGTCGGTCGGCAGAAAACCATGCCGGAGAATGTCGCAGTGCCGGCGATCACCACATTGGGCTACATCGGGATTCTGATGGGGCCGGCCGGCATCGGTTTTGTCGCCCACCTCAGCAGCCTCGGCGCGGCGTTCATGATCATCGCCGTGATGCTGCTGGGCGTGGCGATCAGCGGGCGGTTCTTGCGGGTGTGAAGCCAATAACGGGAGTCAGCTCGGCATCATCGCAAAACCCACGCCGAAGCGGTTCCAGGCGTTGATGGTGGCGGCGGCGAGGGTGATGCTGACCACTTCGGCTTCGCTGTAATGGGTGAGCAGCGCTTCGTACTGATGCTGCGGCGCGCGGTGCACGGGCAGCAGGGTCAGGCTTTCAACCCAGGCGAGTACGACTTTTTCCTTCTCGGTGAAGAATTCGGTGTCTTCCCACACGCTGAGGGTCTGCAGGCGGGCCTCGGTTTCGCCGGCCTTGCGTGCGTCATTGGCGTGCATGTTGACGCAGTAGGCACAGCCATTGAGCTGCGAGGCCCGCAGACGGATCAGCTCCAGCAGCGAATGATCGAGCCCGGATTTGCTCAGCGCGGTCTCCAGGCCGACCATGGCTTTGTAGGCTTCCGGCGATTTCTGTGCCCAGGCGATTCGGTTATTCATGGTGGGTGCTCCCTTCAAAGTGGCCGGCGGAAGCCGCTGGACGTGGCGAGATGTTACGCCGGCGCTGGGGCACGCCGAATAGCCAATCAAGGAGGTTTACCGGAGACCAATTGCGCCGCTATCGATCAGCGGCGCAGTGTTGCGGACCGGCGAGCAGACGCTCGCGAACCCCGTCGTAGGCCAGGTTGAACAGCATCGTGTAGGGCAGATACAAGAGCACCAGGCCGATGTCCAGCAGGAAGGCTTCCAGCAGGCCGACCGACAACCACCACGCCACCACCGGCACCACCATGAAAATCAGTCCCGCCTCAAAGCCGATGGCATGCAGCGCACGTGCCTTGAGGTTGAGCGCGAAACCCAAACGGGCGCGCAGACGGTCGAACCCGGCGTTGAACACCATGTTCCAGAGCATGGCAATCGTGGAGATCATCACGGTCATCGCGCCCATCTTGCCGATGGACTGGCCGAGCACCCAGGCCAGCCCTGGCGCAAACATCAGCACGCCGATGAGCTCGAACAGCAGCGCATGCAGGGCACGCTCTTTGAGGGACTTGTTCGCAACGACCGGCTTCGCGGTCTTGTTGGACGTCAGGGTGTGCAGAGGCATGTGAATAATCACTTTTTCGGGGCAGGTGTGCATTGTCGTGGTGCGATGAGCTAGAGTGAAAATCGGTCCCATCGGAAAAACCGATGGCGACGCCACATGCTTCTCCGAGGTGTCCACCTGTGAGCTATTCCCCCGAAGCACTCGAAGCATTCGCCCAGACCATCGCGCTGGGTTCTTTCAGTGCCGCCGCGCGCCGCCTGGGCAAGAGTCAATCGACCATCAGCGAGGCCATTTCGCGACTGGAGATCGATCTCGGCGTCGAGTTGTTTGATCGATCAACCCGCCATCCGGCCCTGACCGAAGCAGGCAGGGCGCTGGAAGGACGCATTGAGGACGTCTTGGCAGCGTCCGACACATTGCGCCGCGCGGCGGGGCGTCTGGTTGAAGGGATGGAGCCGCGCTTGACGCTGGTGCTGTCCGATGCCAACCAGTTCGCCGAATTTCAGGCACGCATGACCGAGCTCGACCAGCGCTTTCCGGAGCTGGAACTGGAGTGCGTGTTTGCCGAACACGGCGACGCGATCAATCTGATTCAGACAGGTCGGGCGTCCCTGGGTTTGCTGTCGGCCCAGGCCTCGTATCCGCCGGAAGTGGGCTACGCGACGATCGTCGAGCGCGCCGACTTCGGCATCTTCGTTTCCCACAGCCACCCGCTGGCCGCCGAAGCGGCTGTTGATTACCGCCATCTCGCGCAGCATCGGGCGTTGCGCCTGAACACCATCGTCGACGAGAGCGTGCCCACCGACGACCTGCCCAGCGGCGCACGACGCAGCTGGTCAGCGCCCAATTACCTGCTGTTGATGGACATGGCAATCTTCGGGTTCGGCTGGTCGGCGCTGCCGCGCTGGCTGGTCAGCACCTGTGGTCAGGGTCGGTTGAAGGAGCTCAAGGTGCCGGGCTGGCCGCGCAGCTCGGCGGTCGACGTGATCTGGTCCCGGCAGAAAAGCCTGGGCCCGGCGGGGACGTGGTTGCTGGATACCTTGCTGGAGGGGCGGGGGGGCTATTGAAAGCGGCTGCATCTTGCCGCTGCGACCCTGCCCGTAGGAGCCTGGCTTGTCCCGCGATCGGCGGGGAACCCGTCGTAAACCTGTTAAACGCGGTGCATCTGGAGCACTGCGTCAGCCGGATTTGCTGCCGATTCCCGGCAGATCGCGGGACAAGCCACGCTCCTACAGTCGCGGCAGCTTGCTTGCGAATACGGTGGGTCAGCGCCATTTAAGCTGACTGACAAAATGCCTTCGCGAGCAAGCTCGCTCCCATAGTTTCTTACCCTCATTCAAAATCCACGTCGAACGCGAATTCTTACTCGCCTCCAATATCCCCGTCGAACGCACATCTCCTGTAGGAGCAATCGGAGGTTACGACGGTCGCGAAGCGGCGGGCCTGTGACATTAATGTCGGCTTACACACTGCCATCGCGAGCAAGCTCACTCCTACGATTTCGTACCCGCATCCAAAATCTGCGTCGAACGCGAATTCTTACTCGCCTCCAATATCCCCTTCGAACGCACATCTCCTGTAGGAGCAATCGGAGGTTACGACGGTCGCGAAGCGGCGGGCCTGTGACATTAATGTCGGCTGACACACTGCCATCGCGAGCAAGCTCACTCCTACAATTTCTTACCCTCATTCAAAATCCACGTCGAACGCAAATTCTTACTCGCCTCCAATATCCGCGTCGAACGCACATCTCCTGTGGGAGCAATCGGAGGTTACGACGGTCGCGAAGCGGCGGGCCTGTGACATTAATGTCGGCTGACACACTGCCATCGCGAGCAAGCTCGCTCCTACAATTTCGTACCCGCATCCAAAATCCGCGTCGAACGCAATCCACTGTAGGCGCGTGGCTTGTCCCGCGATCTGCTGCGAAGCGGCAGCACATGGGTCAATCTGACTTATCAGGCGATTCCGGCGCCAGCTATGACGGTGACCGCGTCCCTGATCGCGGGACAAGCCACGATCCTACAGCTGCAGGTCTAATCCTGACTTCCTTCCAGGACAAAACCCGCCGGCATCTCCTGAGCGAAGGCGTTCACCACCTCGCGGGTCAGGCCGACGATGTCTTCCACCAGCTCCATGCCCGCGCCGGTGCGCCAACTGGCCACGATGTCCATCAACGGCGGCAGCGGTACGTTCTCGATCAGCGTCAACGCACCTTGCGCCAGTTCGCCATGGACCAGCGTCACCGGCAGCGCGCCGATGCCGAAGCCGTCGCGCACCAGCCGGGTAATGGCTGACGCCGAGTTCACGCAGTTGATCCGTGGCGTGACGATGTTGGCGGTGTGCAGCATGTTGAGGATGTCCTGATGCGGCCGCGAGTTGCGCGAGAACGTGACGATGCGCGCTTCGGCGATTTCTTCCAGGGTCACGTCCGGGCGGTCGAACGCCGAACCGGTCGGCACCACCCAACGCAGGGGATAGCGCGCCAGCACCGCGTTGCGCACGCTGTCGAAACGCAGCACGTCGGTCTGGAAAATGATGTCCTGATAACCCTTTTCCAGCTGCGAGCAGAGGTTGCTCGCGGTCTCGGCGGTGAGCTCGATTTCCAGGTTCGGGTAACACTTCATCAGGCGTGTTACCAACGGGCTGAGCCAGGTGTGTATCACCGTATCCATGGCGCCGATGCGGATTCGGCCGCGCACCTGGCTCGGGTCCTTGATCGCCGCCTTCATGCTTTGCATCGTGTCCATGATGTGCTCGGCGTATTCGAGCACGCGCGCACCTTCTTGGGTCAGCGACACGCCCCTGGAATCCCGTACGAACAGCCGCACGCCCATTTCGTCCTCCAGCGCCGCGATCCGGCTGGAGATGGAGGCCTGGGTGCTGAACAGTTTTTCCGCCGTTAGACGAAAGCTTTTCAGCCGCGCGACCCAGACGAAGGTTTCCAGAAACTTGAGATTCACCGAGGGATTTCCTTGAGCAATTGAGCGCCAGCGCACGTACAGGATGAGGTGTGGCCTGCACACTCTGGCGGCACGACCTGTGCAAACTGAGCACTGGAACAGCAGGTTGCATGCCACCCCGGCAACAGAAAATCTTATGGGCCGTAGCGGGTTTTTCCCGTTGGACGCCCCGGCGTGACTGCGGTGCCATGGGGCAGCGGCACTGTGACTTCGATGAGCCTGGGCTCAGGACGGGCGCTGCCACCGCTCGTTTCTCGACCCTGTTCCTCCTTCGTGCCCCAGCAAGGTACCGCAACTGCCAACGAGAACCCCATCATGCAAACCGCTATCAACCTCTGGCCGCTGCTTGGCGTGCTGGTCATCGTTCTGGGCTTCGTGCTGCGTTTCAATCCCATGCTGGTCGTGGCGCTTGCCGCACTGGCCACCGGCCTTGCCGCGAGTATGCCGCTGGAAACCATTCTGGCGACCATCGGCACGGGCTTCATCAAGACCCGCACGCTGCCGCTGATCATCCTTCTGCCGCTGGCGGTGATCGGCTTGCTCGAACGCCACGGCCTGCGGTTGCATGCGCAGAACTGGATCGCCCGGTTCACCGGGGCCACGGCTGGACGCCTGTTGATCGCCTACCTGTTCGTGCGTGAAACCACCGCAGCCCTTGGGCTGACCAGCCTCGGCGGCCACCCGCAGATGGTGCGGCCGTTGCTCGCGCCCATGGCCGAGGGCGCTGCTGAATCCCGCTTCGGCAAGCTGCCCGAGGCGTTGCGCATCAAGCTGCTGGCGTTGTGCGCGGCAACCGACAATGTCGGGCTGTTCTTCGGTGAAGACATCTTCGTCGCGTTCGGTGCGATTGCGTTGATGCACACCTTCCTGCTCGGCTCCGGCATCGATGTCGACCCGATGCACATCGCGTTCTGGGGGATACCGACAGCGATCTGCGCGTTCGTCATCCACGCCATCCGCCTGCACCGTTTCGATCAGCGCCTGAACCGTGAATTGACGGCGCTGCCACCGGCTTCCGCAGTCGACAAGGAGCTGGCTCGATGATCATTTCCATTCAATACCTGTACTGGCTGGCAGGCGTGATTCTGGCGATCACGGCGTTCATGACCGCGACTGATCGGAGCAATCCCAAGCGCTGGACCACGGGGTTGTTCTGGGGCTTGTTCGCCATCGCGTTTCTGGTCGGCGAGAAGTTGCCGCCGGTGTGGGTGGGCGTCGGGGTGATCGTCATGGCGCTGATCGCCGGCTTCGGCGGCGTGGGTTTCGGCCAGCATCAGAACCTCAATGACAGGGCGCGGCGGGAGAGTGCAGGGCGCTTGAAGAACAAACTGTTCATTCCGGCGCTGGCGATTCCGCTGGTCACCGTAATTGGCGCGGTGTTGCTGAAGAACATCAAGTTTGGCGACGTCTTTTTGCTGGACCCGGCCAACAGCACGTTCGTGTCCCTGGGCATTGGCAGTCTGGTGGCGCTTGGACTGGCGTGCTGGCTGACCCGCGACACGCCCGTGCAGGCCATGCGCGAATCGCGGCGCCTGACCGAAGCGCTGGGTTGGGCACTGGTGCTGCCGCAGATGCTGGCGATGCTTGGCCTGGTGTTCAACGACGCGGGCGTCGGCAAAGCGGTGGCTCACCTGGCCACGGCCTACATCAACCTGGATTTTCGTCTCGTCGCGGTGATGGTGTACGTGCTGGGCATGGCGCTGTTCACCATCGTCATGGGCAACGGTTTCGCGGCGTTTCCGGTGATGACCGGCGGCATCGGCGTGCCGGTGCTGGTAGGCATGTACGGCGCCAACCCGGCGGTGATGGCCGCCATTGGCATGTTCTCGGGCTACTGCGGGACGCTGATGACGCCGATGGCGGCCAACTACAACCTGATTCCTGCAGCGTTGCTGGAATTGCCGGACAAGTACGCGGTGATCAAAGCGCAAATCCCCTCGGCGCTGGCGATGCTGGTGGCGAATATTCTGTTGTTGTATTTCCTGATGTAGTTGCGGCGCCTGATGTAGCTGCGTCGCCAGGGCTGACGCTTTCGCGGGCAAGCGCGCTCCTACGGCCTTCGGCCAGAATCAAAAGCCACGCCATCGCTTGCCTCGTTTATCGCGCTCTTTGTAGGAGCGCGCTTGCCCGCGATCTGGCGCGCAGCGGCAGCAAAATGCCTGCCCGTTTACAAGGCATTCCTGGCCGCCTCCTCTTCACCCACTCCCTTCGCCACGCAATAAATGCCCTCATCGCAAACGTTTGCGCGATTCCATGGTCTGTACGACAAGTGGCTGCGATCCCTCTGCCTCAATGCTTACCACAGGCTTTCCGGTAGTGCTTTCTGACCAAGACAACAAGCCGCGTGTCTTGCTCCGAAGAAATAGGTTGAATAGTCACACAAAATGTTATTTAAATAACAAAAATAAAACCGCGACGGTGGCTCATCTTTCGAGCCCAGCGCGTGAACAAGGTACTCACACACATGAACAAGATCGCGGTCATCGGCAGCAACATGGTGGATTTGATCACCTACATCGACCGGATGCCGGCGCAGGGCGAGACCCTCGAAGCACCGAATTTCGCCATGGGCTGCGGCGGCAAGGGCGCCAATCAAGCCGTCGCAGCGGCCAAGCTGGGCGCTGACGTGTTGATGCTGAGCAAAGTCGGCGACGACATGTTCGCCGACAACACGCTGGCCAATTTCAAGCGCTACGGCATTGATACCCAGTTCGTCCAGCGCGTTCCCGGCGTGTCCAGCGGCGTCGCGCCGATCTTCGTGCAGAGCGATTCCCACAACAGCATCCTCATCGTCAAAGGCGCCAATGCGCACCTGAAACCGGCGGACATCGACGCTGCCCAGACCGCGTTGCGCGACTGCACGCTCATCGTGCTGCAACTGGAAATCGACCTGGAAACTGTCTACTACGCCATCGAATTCGCCAAGGCCAACGGCATTCCGGTGCTGCTGAATCCGGCCCCTGCCTTGAAGGGCTTGAGCCGCGAGCACCTGTCGCAGCTGGACTTCTTCATTCCCAACGAAACCGAGCTGGCGCTGGTCACCGGGCGTGTTATCGACTCGGTGGAATCAGCCCGCGCGGCCGCCCGGCAACTGGTGCAGGACGGCATTCGTCACGTCATCGTCACCCTCGGTGAGAAGGGCGCGCTGTACGTCGGCGAAGAAGGCGAATTCCGCGTCGAAGGCATCAAGGTCGACGCCCGCGACACCACCGGCGCAGGCGACGCGTTCATCGGTTGCTTTGCCCGCCATTGGAGCGAAGACGGCGACATGCGCAACGCCATGACCCGTGCCGTGGCCTATTCCGCCTGCTCGGTCACCGGCCTTGGCACCCAGAGTTCCTACCCGGACGCTGCCGCGTTCAGCCACTTTCTCGACACCCTTTGAGCCGCCGCGCCCTGCCGATCGGCTGATCGGCGGGGCGGGGTATTTCCTGTACTTCCCGGAGAACAACAATGACAAAGCCCGCGCTCCAACAATCGACGGACGGGTTCTACCTGAACCGCACGCCATGGTTCGCTTTCCTGCTGCTGTGCTGCTGCTTCGCGCTGTGGGCGGCGGCAGCGAGCATGAACGACGTGCTCATCGCCCACTTCAAGAAAGCCTTCCTGCTCAGTGATGTCCAGACCTCCTTCGTGCAGTCGGCGTTCTACCTCGGCTACTTCTTCGTGGCGATTCCGGCGGCGATGGTCGTCAGACGTTTCAGCTACAAGACCACCATCCTCATCGGCCTGGTGCTGTACATGGCGGGCTGCTCGCTGTTCTTCCCGGCAGCGTCGATGGCCAAATACGGCATGTTCCTGATGGCGCTGTTCGTCATCGCGGCCGGCCTGGCCTTCCTTGAAACCGCCTGCAATACCTACTCGACGCTGATGGGCCCGCGTGAAACCGGGACCCGCCGCCTGAACATTTCCCAGACCTTCCACCCGTTCGGCGCGATGACCGGCGTGTACGTGGGCAGCTTCGTGATGTTCAAGGACACCGACGCCACCCGCGAGCAGTTGACGCAGATGAGCGCCTCGGAAGCAGCCGTCCAGCAATTGCAGATGATTCAGTCCACGCTGCTGCCGTACAAATGGATGATCGCGGTGCTGGTGCTGATGTTCGTGCTGATCGCGTTCACCAAGTTTCCGGCGTGCAAGGGCAAGGTCACGGCCAACGTCAAATCCAGCAGCATCGGCCAGAGCCTGTCGCGTCTGTGGCGCAACCCGCGCTTTACCTTCGGCGTGCTGGCGCAGTTTCTGTACGTGGGCGCGCAAGTGGGCGTGTGGAGTTTCACCATTCGCCTGGCCATGCAGATGGGCGGGATGAACGAGCGCAGCGCTTCGTGGTTCTTGCTGACCACCTTCGCCGCTTACTTCGTCGGCAAGATGGTCGCCAACCTGTTGATGCGCAAAATGTCTCCGGCCAAGGTGCTGGCAATCTACGGCGTGCTGGCCATCGTACTGCTGGCCTACACGATTCTGGTGCCGAACATCAGCGCGGTGTATGCGGCGGTGGGCGTGAGCATTTTCCTGGGTCCGTGCTGGCCGACCATTTATGGCCTGACCATCGACGGTCTGGGTGAGGACACCGGCGTCGGCGGTTCGCTGCTGGTGATGAGTATTGTCGGCGGCGGCGTGATGCCGATCTTCCAGGGCCTGCTCTCCGACGCCACCGGCGGCAACATGCAGATTGCCTACACCGTTCCGCTGTTGTGCTTCGTGGCGATCGTCGCTTATGCCATTAAATGCATGCGTGATCCGCTGCCCGCCCAGGCACCGGTGGGCGCGGTGACGGCATCATGAGAGCGTCCGAAAAGCGCACCACGATTGCGCTGTACCCGGAGCTGTTCAGCGGCGATGAAAAGACGTTGCTGTCGTCCTCGGACTTCAGGGTGCTGGCCTGGACCTATCCCAGCGGTGTGAAAGCCCTGGCGCTGGAGAACGATCGCGGCCGGGTCGTGGTGCTGCCTTATCAGGGGCAGATGGTCTGGTCAGCGGTGTTCGATGGCTGCGACCTGACCATGCGCAACATGTTCGAACAACCACGCCCGAGCTCAACGGTGATCGGCACCTACGGCTGCTTCATGTTCCACAGCGGCCTGCTGCGCAACGGCTGCCCGACGCCGGAAGACGATCATCCGTTGCACGGCGAAATGCCCTGCGCGCCGATGGACAGCGCCTGGCTGGAAATCGGCGAGGACGCTGGCGGCGCGTTTCTGCGCATCGGCGGCGAGTATGAATACGTGATGGGCTTTGGCGACCACTACCGCGCCAGGCCCAGCGTGACCTTGCGTCCGGGTTCGGCGCTGTTCGACATCGGGATGGACGTGCGCAACCTGGCCGGCAAGCCGATGGAGCTGATGTACATGGCGCACATGAACTACGCCTACGTCGACGGCGGACGTTTCATCGAGCCATTGGGCATGGCGCGTACGCGGGTTCGCAGCAGCGTACCTGCCCACGTCAAGCCGACGCCGGCGTGGTCGGCGTACATGGCCGAACTGACGGAAGACCCGTCACGGCTGGAAAGCCTGAGCACGCCTGAGCTGTACGACCCGGAGATCGTTTGCTTCTTCGACGGCGGGCAGGCGGATGCACAGGGCAACGCGCATTTCCTGCTCAAGCACCCTGAAGGTCCGGCGTTTTACACGCGTTACCAGCCGGCGCAGTTCGATCATGCGGCCCGGTGGATTCTGCACAATGCTGATCAGCAAGTGGCCGCATTTGTGCTGCCCGCGACTTGCGAGCCCGAGGGGTATCTCGCGGAAAAGGCCAAAGGCAATGTGCGCCAGTTGGGCGCAGGGGAGAGCGCGTCATTCAGCGTGACGACGGGGTATCTGGGGGCTGAAGAAGTGCAGAAGCTGGAAGCGGATTTGAAACGCTGACGGCCTATTTTTTGCCCAAATGTCGAGCAGGTGCGCGGACCCTGTAGGCGCTGCTGGAGGTTACGACAGTGGCGAACGCGGTGGGACAGTTGCGCATCCGCTGACAGACAGGTCGCGTTCGCCAGCAAAGTGGAGCGCCAAACCGGTGGCTCCTACAGATTCGACGCTCGCCAAAACAAGGTGGCGTGTTGCTCAAACCACCCAACGCGCCCCATATCCCTCAATCAAATCCCGATAAGCTTTCGGCAGCTTCTTGTCGCTGACCACCACATGAAAGTCCTGCAACGTCGCGAAATGCGCCGTTCGTACGGCATCGAATTTGGAATGATCGGCCAGCAACATGCAGTGCCGGGCCTGGCGCAGGACCTTTTGCTTGACCTCCACTTCATTGAAGTTGAAGCAGGTCACGCCCAGCTCGTCGCTGACTCCGGCCGCCGAAACGAACGCCCAGGTCAGGCGGATGCCATCCAGAATGCTCGCTTCGCTGTGGTGTTCGAACACCTGATTCTTGCGATGAAAGGTGCCGCCGCAGAGCACGATGGAACAGTTGGGTTTCTGCTGCAGTTTGAGCAGGACGTTGAGGGAATTGCACACGGCAGTGAATTCCAGCTCGTCCGGGATGAAGTCGATGACGAAAGGGATCGTTGTGCCACAGTCGAAAAACACCGTGTCTCCGGGCTGGATGAACGCGGCGGCCAGCTTGCCGACGCGGCGCTTTTCCTCAACGTGACGGGTGTCCTGCTCGGTGACCTTGTAATCACTCGCCTCCGACGGATCGAACGCCAGAGTGATGTGCCCGCCCAACAGATGAAATTTGTCGGGGTGGCGGGTCAGGTCCCGGCGCAAGGTCATCTCCGAAACGTCCAGCAGGGCGGCCATTTCCTTCAGGTGAATCGCCTTTTGATCTTGCAGGGCTTGCTGGATCAATTTGATCCGGTCGGATTTTTTACTGTCCACGGGCATTCCGATTGTCGAATGGATATGGTAAAAAAATAACATTCATTGTTATATTTACAACATAAAATGATGCGCTCAGGTATGAAGCTTAAAGCGTGTCGCTGTTTACCGCCTCACTATCAGGAAACGATTGGCCATGAAGATCGAACCCGCAGCACTCGCCCAGTACATCGACCACACCTTGCTGGCCGCCGACGCCAGCCGCGCGCAGATCGCAACCCTGTGCCGCGAAGCGCAGGAACACGGATTTTATTCGGTGTGCGTGAACTCTGGCCAGGTGCCTTACGCCGCCTCGTTGCTGGAAGGTCAGGCCGTCAAAGTCTGCGCCGTGGTCGGCTTCCCACTGGGCGCCGGGCTGAGCGACACCAAGGCTTTCGAGGCCAAGCAGGCCATCGCGGCCGGCGCGGGCGAGATCGACATGGTCCTGAACATCGGCTGGCTGAAGGATGGCCTGTTCGACGAAGTGAGCGACGATATCGCGGCCGTCAAAAACGCCTGTGGTGCCGTGCCGCTGAAGGTGATCTTCGAAACCTGCTTGCTGGATGACGCCCAGAAAACCCGCGCCGCCGAGATCTGCCGTGACCTCAACGTCGCCTTCGTCAAGACCTCCACCGGCTTCAGCCGCAGCGGCGCGACCCTGGAAGACGTTGCCCTGATGCGCAAGGTTGTGGGCGAGGGCGTTGGCGTGAAAGCCTCCGGCGGCGTGCGTGATTACGCAACGGCGGTGGCAATGATCGAAGCGGGCGCGACGCGACTGGGCACCAGTTCGGGGATCGCGATCGTCAGCGGCGCGGCGGCGTCGGGCTCGGGTTACTGATTCTGCCGAGGTTCGGTACCGCCAACAGCGTGGCACCGTTCCCGGTTGGTCGGGGCCTCTCGACAGAGGCTCGCGACAGAAGGCCTTTCGCCGAAAAGAGCAGCACCCACCCCGCCAATGAGTGGCAAACTGCCGGTGCACTCACTTCTGCACCGGGCACCTTTCTCAATGCGAACATTCTCCCTGGCGCGGCTCAAGGCCCGCTGGTTCTTCTGGCTGTGCATGCTGCTGATCGTCGTCGGTCTCCCGGTCGGTTGCGCGGCGTTGCAGCACAAGGAACGTGAACTGGTCTTCATGATCGAGCCCGGCACGGCGAGCTGGTACCGCGGCCTGCCGTCCGATGTGCAAGAGCTTGAGCTCAAGGGACCATCGTTCGGCCTCGGGCAGAACATCCATGCCTGGTGGTGGCCTTCGGAGAAGAAGGACGCACCGGCCATCCTTTACCTGCATGGCTCGCGCTGGAACCTCACCGGCCAGCTGTTCCGCATCGAACAACTGCGCGCCCTGGGCTTCTCCATCCTCGCCATCGATTACCGCGGCTTCGGTCAGAGCAAAGGCCAGTTGCCGTCGGAAGCGTCGGTTTATGAAGACGCGCGCATTGCCTGGGAGCGCCTGAAACAGATTCAACCCGACCCGCAAAAGCGTCTGATCTATGGGCATTCCCTGGGTGGCGCCGTGGCTGTCGACCTCGCCGCCGAACTGGGCCGGGATGCGCAGAAAGGCGACGGGCCGATTCAGGCGCGGGGCCTGATCATCGAATCGACCTTCACCAACCTCGCCGATGTCGCGTCCTCGGTTGCCAGCAAACGGACCTCGCTGCCGGTGCGCTGGCTGATCTCGCAGAAATTCGACTCCATCGACAAGATCGCCGACGTGCACATGCCGGTGCTGATCGTCCATGGCACGGCGGATCAGTTCGTCGCGCCGCAGTTCAGTGAAGCGCTGTTCGAAGCGGCGCAGGAGCCGAAGAATTTGCTGATGGTGCCGGGGGGCAATCACAACAACAGCATGAACCTGGGGCGCGAGGCGTACAGCCAGGCGATTCAGAATTTGCTCAGCGAGAAGCCACCGGCGGTGCATGCGTCCAATGCATCGGCGGCATTGCTCAAACAGCCCGGTTAGCCTTTTTCATGAGCGCGGCCGGTGTCCTCTCAAAGCGCCTGCCGCCACCTGCCGCGAGTGCTGCCGATGGACTCACATGCAGACGAAGACGCCCACCTGACCCATTCCGCGCGGGACTGGGTGCTGCGTGCCGCGCCTCTGCCGCAGATCGAGCGGATCGAGGCGTACTTTCACGGGCACGGTTTCGAGATGCATCGCCACGACACCTACGCCATCGGCCACACAATGTCGGGGGTGCAGAGCTTTCAGTACGGCAAAGAAGTGGTCAACAACCTGCCGGGGCAGACGATGGTGCTGCATCCCGACGAAGCCCATGATGGCCATGCCGGGACCGCAGACGGCTTTCGCTACCGGATGTTCTACCTGGAGCCGGCGATGATTCAGCAGGTGCTTGGCGGCAAGCCGTTGCCGTTTATCAAAGGTGGGGCGTCCAGTGATCCGCGCCTGTTCAGGGCGACGCAGGCGCTGCTGTCCGACCTGAATAACGCCCTGGATCCTCTCGAACTGGACGACGCGCTCTACGACCTCGCCGTCGCCCTGCAAGCGGCCGCCGGTGTGCGCAAGGGCCGCCAGACCGTTAATTACGCCGGCGCGCAACGTGCGCGGGAAATGCTCATGGCCAGTCTGGAGCAGGGCGTGAGTCTCACCGATCTGGAACAGGCCAGCGACACCGACCGCTGGCGCCTGTCGCGGGATTTCCGCGTGCTGTTCGGCACCACGCCTTACCGCTACCTGACCCTGCGCCGGCTGGACCTCGTCCGGCACTCGATAGCGTTGGGCGTGTCCCTGAGCGATGCGTCGGTGATGGCGGGGTTCTCCGACCAGAGCCACATGACACGGCATTTCGTGAAGACCTTCGGCTACCCGCCAGGGCGGTGGTTGAAGATGTTGGCGGCGCGCGCATAAGGGGATCAAGCACACCTTGTGGGACAGGCTTTAGTCGGGAATGCGTCAGTTGCCACACCGAAAAATGGATGGCGTACGCACTGGCCTCTTCCCGGCTGAAGCCGGTCCCACTATCAGTTCGCGGTGTCTTAGTGGGACCGGCTTCAGCCGGGAATGCGTCACGCGTCACGCTGCAAAATGGATGGCGTACACACACCGGCCCCTTCCCGGCTAAAGCCGGTCCTACAAAACCGCGTATCTCCCTGACACCCCGCGTTGTAGGACCGGCTTCAGCCGGGAATGCTTCGGCGTCACACCGCAAAATGGATGGCGTACGCACCGGCCTCTTCCCGGCTAAAGCCGGTCCCACTATCAGTTCGCGGTGTTTCAGTGGGACCGGCTTTAGCCGGGAATGCGTCAGTTGCCACACCGAAAAATGGATGGCGTGCGCACCGGCCTCTTCCCGGCTAAAGCCGGTCCCACTATTAGTTCGCGGTGTTTCAGTGGGACCGGCTTTAGCCGGGAATGCGTCAGTTGCCACACCGAAAAATGGATGGCGTACGCACCGGCCTCTTCCCGGCTAAAGCCGGTCCCACTATCAGTTCGCGGTGTATCAGTGGAACTGGCTTTAGCCGGGAATGCGTCAGTTGCCACACCGAAAAATGGATGGCGTACGCACCGGCCTCTTCCCGGCTGAAGCCGGTCCCACTATTAGTTCGCGGTGTTTCAGTGGGACAGGCTTTAGCCGGGAATGCGTCAGTTGCCACACCGAAAAATGGATGGCGTACGCACCGGCCTCTTCCCGGCTGAAGCCGGTCCCACTATCGGTTCGCGGTGTTTCAGTGGAACTGGCTTTAGCCGGGAATGCGTCAGGCGTCACACCGCAAAACTGGATGCACCGTGCAATAACGTACAAGACCCCACCCACCCCCGCGCTTTAGATTGGCTCTACATCAAACCCTGTCGGAGCCGCCATCGTGTCCACGTCCAACACCCAGCACACCCCCATCAACTTCGCCCAGAAATACAGCCTGTTCACCGAACAGTGGCAGCCAAAGGTCATCGCGCAGATGAACGACTACCAGTTCAAGCTGGCGCGGCTGGAAGGGGAGTTTCTCTGGCACAGCCACGCCGACACCGACGAAACCTTCATCGTGCTCGAAGGCTGTTTGCGCATCGATTTTCGCGACGGTTTCGTCGAACTCAACGCGGGCGAGCTGTATATCGTGCCCAAGGGCGTCGAGCACAAACCCTGGGCCGAGAAGGAAGTGAAGCTGATGCTGATCGAGCCCAGCGGCGTCATGAACACCGGCAGCGACACCAACGAGCGCACCGCGCAGAACGACGTCTGGATCTTACGGCTCAGGCGCAGGCGATGAACGCCGAGGTGGATCCGATAAGGCAGTCATGGTTCATGACGCCCTCCTTATCCTGAGTTTGTGATTGAGTCCTGAGCTAAGGCGCTTCGCTGAAACAGCTGGCGCTAGTTAGCCGGTTGAATCATTAGGTCACCGGGCTTGAACACTGAAACAGTGGCCTCCCACTGTCATTTCTGACAGTAGCCACGCCGTACATTAGAACCTATGTTCATGCAACGGTGCTGTGCCCGTAAGCCTGCGCGACCGGGCACAGATTCAAGTCTGGTGAAGGAGAATCTAAAATGAATGACAAGGAAGAATCGCTGGCCGGATTCAGCACGGCTGCTGCTGGAAATGCCGATAGCGTCAGCACTGCTCTGGTGAACACCGTGGAGCTTTACGACGGTGAAAGACGCTTGGGGGCGGCGGATGTGGTAGATGGGCAGTGGCGATATGAGTACCACGAAATGCCTCCGGGCGGGCATCAAATAACTGCCCGGGTGGGGCAACTGCGAAGCGATGCGTGGACATTTCAAGGCCCTGCCGCTCCTTGGGAAGCGCCTTGGCTTCCAGAGGTATTTCTGGACAGTGGCACCGGGCTTGGCAACTCGCTGAACCTTGTTAAGCCTCTGGAAAGCGCCACGGTGATTGTCAGCTACCCGGAGATAATTGCCGGCGACTCAGTGACAATGCATTGGTCCGTAGATGCGCTCGGGTCGACGTCGCAGACCCTAACTGCGGACGACTCGGGTTCAGTTAAATTCTCGGTACCCGCATCCACGTTGACGGCCAGTACAGATCACGTGGTGGAGGTGACTTACTCGGTGAGGCAAAGTGGAGTGGAAGTGGTCTCACCAGGTTTAACGTTCACAGTTACTAATACAGCGTACTACGGCCGTAGCAAACTAGCAGCAGGGCTGCCTGCCTACTATGAGTGCGATTATGCCCCAGGCGAATTGGCGGTCTTCGCAACGACAGCGCCAGGCACTGTCCTTTTCATTACACCTGACGCTCGTCCCAGCGGGCAAGCCACCATAGACTTTGATGGCACGGCTTCGGCTTACGTTATCAATGAGATGGCGGCTCAGCCGATCATGCAATCAACGCTATTTCCCACGGCTGTGGGAGGCATCGGCATGAAGCTGACCTTCGATCGAAAGTATCTGTCGGCCGGTCGCGAAGCCACGTCTTCTGCTACCACGATGTACTTACCCGGCGGCGGACTACCGATGACGATTGAGTTAGTGGTGACTGGCGCAGTAACGTCCGGCGTTATCCCCGCGGGAGAGTTGTTCAAATTAATGTACTGTGCCGAGCGCCTCCAATTCGTATCAGTGAGATGGGCTCGTGATCTAAAAATAGTAGCGCTGTGAACCGAAATCTGCGCTGCCGTCAGTGCACTGAGGTCAGTCGCTGGCGGCCTGTTGATTCGTCAGGGCCGTCCTGCAAGTGTTGCGAAAGCTCTCGTGCTGTCCAAACCCTTATACCCTAGGCCAAGTCATTCATCCTTGGGCAACAACACCGCAATCAACGCCCTGACCACCCCCGGCAGGGCGTCCAGTTCGCGGACCAGGATGCTCCGTTCGCGCACTGCCCAGGGCTCGTCGAGTTCGATGGTCACCAGCTTCATCGTCCGGCTGTGCCGTGACGCCGCCGACTCCGGGATCACCCCGATGCCCACCCCGGCCTCGACCATCCGGCAGATGGCCTCGAAGCTCGACACCTGAATCCGCAGCGACAGGCTCTGCCCCAGCCGCTCAACGTGATCGCGCAGAAAACTCAGCAACGTGCTGCCTTCGTGCAGGCCGATGTGCTGAAACGCCAGGGTCTGCTTGAAGGTGATCTTTTTCTCGGCCGCCAGCTCATGCCCCACCGGCACGGTCAGGACCAGGCGGTCGGTGCTGAAGTGGATGACCTGCAAACCCGCCGCTTCCACCGGCCCGGCGATGATGCCCATGTCGGTGCTGCCGTCGAGCACGCCGCGCACGATGTCCCGGGACAGACGCTCTTGCAGGTCCACCGTGACGCCGGGCCGTTTCGCCAGAAAGCCCGCTAGCACTTCGGGCAGAAACTCGGTGACGGCGGTGGTGTTGGCGAAGATGCGAATGTGCCCCGCCGAATCGGTGCCGTAGCTGGTGAACTCACTCTTCAGGTAATCCACCTGGCTCATGATCAGCCGCGCGTGTTTGAGCAGGCGCTGGCCGGCGGGGGTCAGTTCGACGCCACGGCTGTCGCGGTACAACAGGCGTGTGCCGAGTTGGCCTTCCAGTGCCTTGATCCGTGCGCTGGCGGCGGCAGGGGAGAGAAACGCCCGGCGCGCGCCCTGGGTCAGGCTCGGTGATTCGCCGATGTGAATGAAGAGGCGCAAGTCAGCCAGATCGAAATGCATGGTGGGTGCCCGGACGTCGCAGAAGGCGTTCAGCATACCCGAACGCCGCTATACGCAAATGCGGATTCTCAGAATGCCGGCGCACTTCCATGATCGGGCCATAACAACAAACCCAGAGGGTTCCCGCCCATGAGCGCTGCAGCGTCACCCGTGGATTTCACGGCCTGGATTGGCCGCACCGAAGAAGCCCAGGATCATCTGAGCGTCAACCTGATCAAGCGCATCGCGGCCACCTTTGGCGAGCCCACGCCCGCCGTGGGCGATCCACTGCCGCCGCTGTGGCAATGGTGTTTTTTCCAGGAACCGGTGTTCGAAGCGCACCTCGGCGGTGACGGCCATCCCGCCCGTGGCGGATTTCTGCCCCCGGCGGACAATCGCAATCGCATGTGGGCCGGCGGACGTGTCGACTTCATCCAGCCGCTGAATGTCGGCGCTGACGCCCATCGCCTGTCGACCATCCTGCACATCGAAGAAAAGCACGGCCGCACTGGCTCGCTGCTGTTCGTGACCGTGCGCCATGACTACTCGCAACACGGCGAGCTGTGCGTGCGGGAAGAGCAGGACATCGTCTACCGAGAGCCCAATCCGCCAAAGCTCAGTAGCGGTGACGCGCCAGAGCAGGGCGAGTGGAGCGAGGTCATTGAGCCGACGCCGACGCTGCTGTTTCGCTATTCGGCCGTGACCTTCAACGGTCACCGCATTCACTACGACTACCCCTACGTCACCGACACCGAAGGCTATTCCGGCCTGGTCGTGCATGGCCCGATGATCGCCACCTTCAACCTGCGCGCGTTCATTCGCGCCAACCCCGACAAGCGCGTGCGGCACTTCGCCTATCGCGGCGTGCGCCCCCTCAACGTGCCTGCGGCGTTTCGCGTTGGCGGGCAAATCGTCGAGCCAGGCAAGGCGCAGCTGTGGGCCGGCAATGACGCCGGCGTCGCCCAGAGCGCCGAAGTCGTTTTTGACTGAACCCTTCTTTTATACAGCCAGGCGCGCCGACCCTATGGGCGCCGGCCGATGCGAGTGGACACCATGAACCCTTACGAAAACGAAGACCTCAATGCCATCCGTGACGGCGTGCGCGCGCTGTGTGCGCAGTTTCCGGCCGAATACTGGCGCAAGATCGATGAACAGAAAGGCTTCCCGGAAACCTTCGTCAAGGCGCTGACCGATGAAGGCTGGCTGTCGGCGATGATTCCCGAAGAGTACGGCGGGTCCGGGCTGGGCCTGGCGGAAGCGTCGGTGATCCTCGAAGAAGTGAACGCCTGCGGCGGTAATTCCGGCACCGTGCACGGCCAGATGTACAACATGTTCACCCTGTTGCGTCACGGCAGCAACGCGCAGAAAAGCTATTACCTGCCCAAGCTCGCCAGTGGGGAATTGCGCCTGCAGTCCATGGGTGTGACCGAACCGAGCACCGGCACCGACACCACCAAGATCAAGACCACGGCGGTGAAACAGGGCGACAAGTACGTCATCAACGGCCAGAAGGTCTGGATCTCCCGAGTGCAGCATTCCGACCTGATGATCCTGCTGGCGCGCACCACACCCCTGGCCGAGGTGACGAAGAAGTCCGAAGGTATGTCGATCTTCATCGTCGACCTGCGCGATGCCATCGGCAACGGCCTGACCGTTCAGCCCATTGCCAACATGGTCAACCACGAAACCAACGAGCTGTTCTTCGACAACCTCGAACTGCCGGCAGACAGCTTGATCGGCGAGGAAGGCAAGGGCTTCCGCTACATCCTCGACGGCCTCAACGCCGAGCGTGCCCTGATCGCCGCCGAGTGCATCGGCGACGGCCGCTGGTTCATCGAGAAATCTGCAGCCTACGCCCGTGACCGCGTGGTGTTTGGTCGCCCGATCGGGCAGAACCAGGGCGTGCAGTTCCCCATCGCGGAAGCGCATATCGAAATCGAAGCGGCGGACCTGATGCGCTGGCGTGCCTGCGAGGAGTACGACAGCGGCAAGAACGCCGGTGCCAGCGCTAACATGGCCAAATACCTCGCGGCAAAAGCGTCATGGGAAGCGGCCAATGCCTGCCTGCAAACCCATGGCGGATTCGGGTTCGCCTGCGAGTACGACGTGGAGCGTAAATTCCGCGAAACCCGTCTGTATCAGGTGGCGCCGATCTCCACCAACCTGATTCTTTCCTACGTTGCCGAGCATCTGCTCGACCTGCCACGCAGCTTCTGAGGACGTCGTTATGAGCCACACCCAGGCATTGGCGGGTTTCCTCGCCGAGCTGACCTACGAGCAAATTCCCGGCGTCGTGCTGGACCGTACCGAAGATTTGTTCCTCGACTGGATCGGCTCTGCGCTGGCCAGCCAGGGCGCGCGGCCGATTCCGTTGTTCGAGCGCTACGCTGAACGCATGGGTCCGGAGCAGGGCAAGGCAAAGATTCTGGTCAGCGGTCGCGGCACCTCGGCGTACTTCGCTGCGCTGGTCAACGGCGCGTCTTCGCACCTGGTCGAGCAGGACGATCTGCACAACAGTTCAGTGCTGCACCCGGCCACGGTGGTGTTCTCGGCCGTGCTGGCAGCAGCCCAGGACCTCGGCAAGACCGGGCAGGATTTATTGCTGGCCTCGGTTGCCGGTTACGAAGCCGGCATCCGCATCGGCGAATTCATGGGCCGCTCCCACTACCGCATTTTCCACACCACCGCGACGGTCGGCACCCTCGCGGCTGCGGTGGGCGTCGGTAAGTTGCTGAATTTCGACAAAGAGCAGTTCATCAACCTGCTGGGCACGGCGGGCACCCAGGCCGCCGGGCTGTGGGAATTTCTCCGTGACGCAGCCGACTCCAAACAGCTGCACACCGCCAAAGCCGCGGCCGACGGCCTGCTGGCGGCGTACCTCACCGAAGACGGCCTGACTGGCGCACGGAATATTCTTGAAGGCGATCAGGGCATGGCGGCGGGGATGTCCAGCGACAGCGATCCCGCCAAGCTGTCCGACCGCCTCGGCAGCCGCTGGGCGCTGGTGGAGACCTCATTCAAGTTTCACGCCTCGTGCCGCCACACCCATCCGGCGGCCGATGCCTTGCTGCACCTGATGCAGCGCGAAGGCCTGCGCCATGAGCAGATCGCCAAGGTGGTCACCCGTGTTCATCAGGGCGCCATTGATGTGCTCGGTCGGGTCGATGTGCCACAGACCGTGCATCAGGCGAAGTTTTCCATGGGCGCAGTGCTCGGATTGATCGCGGTCCATGGGAGCGCGCAGCTGATCGAGTTCCGCGACCTGGCCCTGACCGATGCCGACGTCGCCGCCTTCCGCGAAAAGGTCACGATGGAGCTGGACCCGGAAGTGGATGGTGCTTATCCGGCGCGCTGGCTGGGTCGGGTGATTGTGACCACCACCGATGGCCGGACGCTGAGTGCCGGGATTGATGAGCCCAAGGGCGATCCGGGCAACACCCTGTCGCGGCCTGAACTGGAGGACAAGGTTCAGCGCCTGCTGGCGTTCTCCGGCGCACGCACGGTGGAGCAGGGCGCGGCATTGATCCAGCGGATCTGGCAGCTGCGCGATGCGCAGGATTTGGTCAATTTGATTTAGGCGAACGCCAACCCTTGTAGGAGTGAGCTTGCTCGCGATTGCAGTGTGTCAGCCCCATCAGGCCTGACTGACAAAATGCTATCGCGAGCAAGCTCACTCCTACAGGGAATGTGAAGAGGTTTACAAACATGACTCAACAACCCACGCGTCCTCTGGACGGCATCACCGTCGTCAGTCTCGAGCACGCCATCGCCGCGCCGTTCTGCACCCGGCAACTGGCGGATCTGGGCGCCCGCGTGATCAAGGTCGAGCGCCCCGGCGTCGGCGATTTCGCCCGTGGCTACGACCAGCGCGTCGACGGCCTGGCCTCGCATTTCGTCTGGACCAATCGCTCCAAGGAAAGCCTGACCCTGGACCTCAAGCAGGACGAGGCCGGCGACATTCTTGAGTCACTGCTCGCCAAGGCCGACGTGCTGGTACAGAACCTGGCGCCCGGCGCCGCTGCTCGCATGGGGCTGTCATTCGAAGCGTTGCATGAGCGCTTTCCGCGCCTGATCGTCTGCGATATTTCCGGCTACGGCGAAGGCGGGCCCTACGAGAAAAAGAAAGCCTACGACCTGCTGATCCAGAGCGAAGGCGGCTTTCTGTCGGTCACCGGTGGCCCGGGCGAAAACGAGATGGCCAAGGCTGGTTGCTCCATCGCCGACATCGCCGCCGGCATGTACGCCTACACCGGGATTCTGTCGGCGCTGATGCTGCGGGACAAAACCGGGCAGGGCAGCCGAATCGACGTCAGCATGCTGGAAAGCCTGGTGGAGTGGATGGGCTACCCGATGTATTACGCCTACGACGGCGCGCCGCCACCGCCACGGGCCGGCGCGTCCCACTCGACGATCTATCCTTACGGGCCGTTTCCCACCGGCGGGGGCGGCACGATCATGCTGGGCCTGCAGAACGAGCGCGAATGGGCGCTGTTCTGCGAGAAGGTCCTGTTCGACCCGTCGCTGGCCACCGACGAGCGCTTTTCGGCGAACTTCAAGCGCTCGGAAAACCGCGAGGCGCTGCGGCAGATCATCGTTGACGGCTTCGCCGCCTTGAGCGTCGATGAGGTGGTTGCCCGCCTGGAAGACGCGCAGATCGCCAACGCCCGGGTCAACGACATGCAGGGCGTCTGGGACCATCCGCAGCTCAAGGCCCGTGATCGATGGCGCGAAGTCGACAGCCCGTCCGGCCCGCTGCCGTCGCTGCTGCCGCCGGGCCAAAACAGCGCGTTCACGCCGCGCATGGACGGCGTGCCGGACCTTGGCCAGCACACCGGCAGCATCCTCGGCGAGCTGGGGTTTTCAGCTGAAGACCAGGCGCGGATGGCCGCAGGCGGGGTGGTCTGAACCTCTCCGTTGCCGCGCGGGCCTATCGTCACGGCTTGCAACTGTAAGCGCGCGCTTGCCCGCAAACAGGCTGGAACATCCGGCCCATTTTTATCGGCTGGAATGCAGTCATTGCGAGCAAGCGCCCACAGCGTTGGGATGACACCCTTTTTCAGGAGCTTCAACCATGCCACAACCCATCATCCGCTCCGCACTGTTCGTGCCCGGAAGTCGCCCCGAGCGGTTTGCCAAGGCGCTGGCGGCCGGCGCTGACGCAGTGATCGTCGATTTCGAAGACGCCGTCGAGGAACCCCTCAAGCGCCAGGCGCGGGACAATCTTGCGGCCTTCCTGAACGACAACCCCCAGGCTTGCGTCTGGGTGCGGGTCAATGCGCCGACCCATGCCGAACATGCCGATGACCTGACGTTTTGTCGGCAACATGCGGGCGTGGCCGGAGTGCTGCTGCCGAAAGTCGAGACTGCTGCTCACGTCGCGGCGGTGTGGCAGACCGGCAAACCGGTTCTGCCGATCATCGAAAGCGCCAAGGGCTTGCTGGCCCTTGAGCAGATCGCCCATGCCGAGGGTGTCGAGCGTTTGTCATTTGGCGGGCTCGACCTGGCGCTGGATCTGAACCTCAACAGCGGCACCCACGCCGCGCAGATGTTTCTCGATCAGGCGCGTATGGCGGTGCAACTGCATTCACGGGGCGCCGATCTGCTGCCACCGCTGGACGGTGTTCACCCGGCCATCGGCGATCCAAAGGGTTTGCACCGTGCCATTCGCCACGCCTACGACATGGGATATGGCGGCGCGTTGTGCATCCATCCGGCGCAAGTGCCGGTGATCCACGCCGCTTTGGCCCCCAGCGCCGATGACTTGAACTGGGCGCAAAAGGTGATCAATGCCAGCGCAGCGGCCAAAGGGGCGGGAGCGTTTCAGCTAGACGGGCAGATGGTTGACGCGCCGGTGTTGCAGCGGGCCCAGCGTTTGCTGGCGTTGGCAGCGGGGTGAACACGGTCGCCGCCGGGCACGGGTTAAAGTCTGATCGCGTTCGGCAACCCCGAACGCCGGCTTACACAAAAGCAGATTCTCTAAACACCGGAGCTTGGTCATGGTGGCGTTGCACTATGCTCATGCATTCCACCTGCTCCGGCACATAAGCTCCTACAAAAATAAAAAGGTGATATCGATGTTGAAGCTGACCAAAGCGCTCTTCTGCGCGGCTGCGGTGTCCGTGGCGAGCCTTGCACAGGCCGCTGACCCGATCACGATCAAGTTCGCCCATGTGGTGGCGGAAAACACGCCGAAGGGGCAGGGCGCGTTGCTCTTCCAGAAGATGGTCGCCGCCGACCCGGCCTTGAAAGACAAAGTCAAAGTCGAGGTCTACCCGAACTCCTCGCTGTTCGGCGACGGCAAGGAAATGGAAGCCCTGTTGCTCGGCGACGTACAGATGCTGGCGCCTTCTTTGGCCAAATTCGAGCAGTACACCAAGAAAGTGCAGATCTTCGACCTGCCGTTCCTGTTCAACGACCTCGCTGCCGTCGACCGTTTTCAGCAGGGTCCCCAGGGCAAGGCGTTGCTCACCTCGATGGACGACAAAGGCATTCACGGTCTAGCGTATTGGCACAATGGCCTCAAGCAACTGTCCGCGAACAAAAAACTGGTTGAACCCAAAGATGCCCGTGGCCTGAAATTCCGCGTTCAAGCCTCCAGCGTGCTCGAAGCCCAATTCGTCGCCCTGCACGCCAACCCGCGCAAAATGAGCTTCGCCGAGGTCTATCAGGGCCTGCAGACCGGCACCGTCAACGGCACCGAAAACACTTGGTCGAACTATGAAAGCCAGAAGGTCAACGAGGTCCAGCCGTTCTTCACCGAGTCCAACCACGGCCTGATCGACTACATGGTGATCACCAACTCCAAGTTCTGGAACGGCCTGCCGGCGGACGTGCGTGACGAACTGCAAAAGATCCTGGATCAGGTCTCGGTCGAGGTGAACAAGCAGGCCGAAGCGCTGAACCAGACGGCCAAGCAGAAAATCATCGACGCCAAGACCAGCGAAATCGTGACGCTCACCCCCGAGCAGCGTGCCAAATGGCGTGAAGCCATGAAGCCGGTCTGGGACAAGTTCTCCGAGGAAATCGGTGCCGACCTGATCAAGGCCGCCGACGATTCGAACAAGGCGCCTTGAGCCCTTCAGTCGCTTCTCGCTACAGACCGTGACGGCCCGGCGGCCACCCGTTTCGTGGGTGGTCCCCCTTCACGGCCGTCTCTACACCCGGCTAGGTTCGGCTTCGTTCGGAGAATGCTTATGCACCCGCTGACGCGACTCTGGGAGCATCTGGAGGAGGGCATCATCGCTTTCCTGTTGGCTGCCATGACCCTCGTGACTTTCGTCTACGTGGCGTTGAACAACATCTACACCCTGTTTTATTCCCTCAGCGATCAATGGGCGGTCAGCAGCGACTTCTTCGCAGGCATCGGCGACCACCTGATGGGTTACGCCCAAAGCATGACCTGGAGCGTGTCGCTGACCAAAGCCCTGTTTGGCTGGCTGATCTTCTTCGGCATTTCCTACGGCGTTCGTACCGCCGGCCATTTGGGCGTGGACGCGCTGGTCAAGAAGACCAGCAAGCCGGTCCAGCGGGTGCTCGCCCTGCTGGCGTGCGCCTGCTGCCTGGCGTATGCCGGATTGTTCCTCGTCGCCAGCTACAAGTGGGTGTCGGCGCTGTTTGTGGCGGGCATCGGTGCGGAGGACCTAGATCGGTTCGGCATCAAGGTCGCGTACATCACGGTCATCGTACCGATCGGCTTTGGCCTGGTGATCGCTCGCTACCTGGAAATCTTCTACCGCATCTGGACGCACCGGCAGACCGGGTTGGGTCTGGCCGACGAAGCGGCTGAAGCGAGCAAGCTGGCCAATCCTGCCGAGGAGCAGCACTGATGACCGTTATCTGCCTGTTCCTGCTGTTATTCGTTTTCATGTTCCTGGGCGTGCCCATCGCCATTTCCCTGGGCTTGTCCGGCGCCGTTTCGATTCTGCTGTTCAGCCCGGACTCGTTGAGTTCGCTGGCGATCAAACTGTTCGAAACCTCGGACAGTTACACCTTTCTTGCGATTCCGTTTTTCCTGTTGTCCGGCGCCTTCATGACCACGGGCGGGGTCGCGCAGCGGCTGATCGACTTCGCCAACGCCTGCGTCGGCCACATTCGCGGTGGCCTGGCGATTGCAGCGGTGCTGGCGTGCATGCTGTTCGCGGCGTTGTCCGGTTCATCACCCGCCACGGTGGCGGCGGTGGGTTCGATTGCGGTCGCCGGCATGGTGCGCTCCGGTTATCCGAAGGCGTTCGGCGCGGGCATCATCTGCAACGCCGGTACGCTGGGCATTCTGATTCCGCCGTCCATCGTGATGGTGGTCTACGCCGCCGCGACGGAAACGTCGGTCGGCAAGCTGTTCATTGCCGGTGTGGTCCCCGGGATTCTGCTCGGCGTGATCCTGATGGTGGTGATCTACATCGTCGCCCGGGTCAAGAAACTCCCGGCCCAGCCACGGGTGACCTTCCGCCAGTGGCTGCACACGGCGCAACGGGCGTTTTGGGGTCTGATGCTGCTGGTGATCATCCTCGGCGGGATCTACAGCGGCATGTTCACCCCGACCGAAGCGGCGGCGGTGGCGGCGGTCTACTCGGCGTTCATCGCGCTGTTCGTCTACAAGGACATGAGCTTCAAGGACTGCCCGAAAGTGCTGCTGGAGTCCGGCCGGCTGTCGATCATGCTGATGTTCATCATCGCCAACGCCATGCTGTTCGCTCACGTCTTGACCACGGAGCAGATTCCGCAGCAGATCACCGCCTGGGTCATCTCCGAAGGCCTTACCCCGATCGGGTTCCTGATCATGGTGAACATTGTGCTTTTGGTCGCGGGCAGTTTCATGGAGCCGTCGGCAATCATCCTGATCCTGGCGCCGATCTTTTTCCCGATCGCGATGAAGCTCGGCATCGACCCGATTCACTTGGGCATTGTCATGGTGGTCAATATGGAGATCGGACTGGTTCACCCTCCGGTGGGGCTCAACTTGTTCGTGACGTCTGCGGTGACCGGCCTGACGTTGGGCGAGACCATTCGCGCGGCGTTGCCGTGGTTGTCGATCCTGCTGGTGTTTCTGCTGCTGGTGACCTATGTGCCCTTCATTTCCCTGGCGCTGCCGAACTGGTTGGGGATGCCGTGAGAGTGCATTCGTCCTTAGAGCCACATCAAGATCAAGATCAAGGTCTACGGCGGTCTGCCTAACGGCAGACTGTTTCGCCTTCGGCGACTTACTTTTGAAAAGCACCAAAAGTAAGCAAAAGTGCCTGCTCCTGGTTGGGCCCTTCGTTCCTCAGGGTTCCTTCACTCCGGTCTCGCTCCGTGGGCCCGCCGCCATCCGCCATCCATGGCGGGGGGCGGCTCTCGCGGCATCCATGCCGTTCGGCCCACTCCGCGAGACCTGCGTTCAGCCTGCACCCAAGTCGCGATTGGCGGTGTCTGGGCTTTTTGCGTCTGAAGATCAAAAGCAGGTCAAAAGCAGATCGAGGGCGAATCAAAAGCTTCCCGGCTAAAGCCGGTCCTACTAACAGACCGCGCGCGCCAGTTTGATCGTTCCCACGCTCCGCGTGGGAATGCATTTCATGACGCTCCGCGTCCACTCTCCAGGTCGAGTGCGCGTCGTTTGAGGGACGCGGAGCGTCCGGGAATGTGTTACCACGCGGAGCGTGGGAACGATCAGAAACGATCAGACAATGAAAGTGCGGTACCCCGACTGTAGGACCGGCTTCAGCCGGGAAGCTTGTGATCTGCTTTAAACGCGCTGTTGATCTTCATACGCAAAGGGTTCAGACGACACCAATCGCGACTTGGGTGCAGGCCGAACGTAGACGACGCGCAGTGGGTCGAGCCGCATGGATGCGGCGAGAGCGCCGTCAGGACATGGATGTCCGTTCGGCGCGGGCCCACGGAGCGTCGTCGAAGTCGGGCCAAACCGAGAGCAGGCACTTTTGGTTACTTTTAGTGCTTTTTTAAAAGTAACTCGCCGAAGGCGAAACAATCTGCCCCCAGGCAGATGCTCCACCAACTTTTCACCAGACGAAAAAAATCCGCGCTGCCTCGGGGAGAACAGCGCGGATCTTTGATCAATCACTCAATCAATGCACAAACAGTGCAATCAAAATAATGATCGGGATCGGGATGCCGAGGAACCACAAAAGTAGTGAACGCATGATGACTCTCCTTGATCAGCGAATGCTGGAAGTATTGGTATAAGCACGGGTTTCGACATACGTCACCGCATCACGGCGACGACCACCCCAGATGGCAGCAAGGCTGGCCACGAACGCACCGCACAGCAGCGACACGAATGTCCACAGCGAAGCCATTGCAGCGGCTTTCGCGGCAGCGTCGGCAGCCTGTTGAGCTTTCAGCTTGGCATCTGCCACAGCTTGCTTGGCCTGACCGTAAACCTGATCAACGCGCGCCTGGGCATCGGCCTGACTCATGTTGGTACGCTGAGCGACCAGCTGTGCCAGGTAGGTACGGTCTTCCGGAGCCAACTGACCGTCATTGGCCATGGTCTTGGTGAAGATACGCACCACAACGCCATGGGCAGCGTCATCGCTGACAGCGGCAGGGCGATCATCACGGAACAGCGAATCAATGTAGTAGCCGTACTGATCACTGCTGGTATTGCCCGCTGCAGAACCGGCTGCAGTGGCGGCAGTGCCTGCAACGCCGGCTACCGCCGTTGCGCCGGCTTTCACGCCGCTGCCCACGATGCCGCTGACCGAACCGACGATCAATACGGCAGCCACCAGGGTAGCGACAGCCCACGACAGGAAGCCGTGCGCGGTGTCACGGAAGTAAACTTCGTCACCGTGCATGTTGGCCCACTTGACGCGCAAACGGCCGGCGAGATACCCGCCAAGACCGGAGGCCACGATCTGCGTGAGCGCAAGCCAGATTACCGTGGAAATACCGATAGTCTTCGCGCTCGCGCCTTCGTTGGCCCAAGGCGACATCGCCGAGAAACCGAGGCCCGATCCCAGCAGAACCAGGATTAACGACAACGCGGCGGCACCGGCGGCGCCAGCAAAGATGGCACCCCAGGACACGCCTGAGACCGAGGAGGATTCCTCTACAGCGGCAGGATAAGAATCAGGTGAGACGTTCATTGTGCTGCTCCGTGCGAATGATGTTGTACTTCTCCCCATTACGGTGCACTGCCTGTGCCAGCCATCGGTTTGCAAAAAAACCAATAAAATCAAAGGGCTGTAAAAATCAAACGCTCACAGCGTCGTGCAAAATGCAAGAACTTCACGAACGGGCGAATGCGTTCTGCCCGGTGACGGGATTTCCATGAGTGTCAGAGGTTTGCGACAATCTCCTGCGGCGCAATCGGCCAAACCGCAACATTCCGGCACATTTCTGTCGGAATGGTGTCTTATAACGTCAGCCCCGCGGGTTGACCGCTATAGTCCGTCTACGGCTCCTGTTTCTTCGAGAGGTAACCCAGCATGTTTGTCCATCGCCCCCTGGAAGAAAAAGACATCCCTTTCATATGCGACATGCCCCAGAGCATCGACGAGCTCTTCTATATGTTTCCCAAGGCGGTATTCCCGCTGACCCCGGAGCAGCTGACCGAATCCATCGAGCAGCGCTCGGACAACACAGTCATCGAACTGGACGGCCAGGTCGTGGGATTTGCCAACTTCTCCCGTTACGATTTCCGAGGCCGTTGTTCCATGGGTAACGTCATCATCGACCCGCGCTTCCGTTCAAAAGGCGTCGGCCGCTACATGATCGGCTGCATGATGGAATTGGCGTTCGGCAAGCACGAAGCGGCAGAACTGACCGCTTCTTGCTTCAACCATAATGTCCCCGGATTGCTCTTCTACCCCAAGCTGGGTTTCAAGCCGTTCGCCATTGAAGAGCGCTTGGACAAGAGGGGCGCCCGCGTGGCCCTTATCCACCTCAAGTTGCCTCGAAGCTAAGCTGCGGCAACGTTCGATGAGGTCATTCGTCGGGTGCTTCGCGGGTGCCCGACGAATGGATGAACACAAAAGTTGGCGCCTACCAGCCCATAAATCCGATTATTCCGCCAATTCAACAATGAATGCAGACCGTTCCAGTGCGGTGAATCGATTTTCCTCAAGCAATCTACTTCAGGCCCAGCTTAGTGCGGGGGTACGGCAGTCGTTTGCCTCACTTTGGGGCGCGGCGTATAACGTGAATTATCCCTGATCGCCGGATAGCGGGAGGGACCCCGGGAAACATTTCCAACTTCGTGGAAGTGGTGACTTAGCGTCAGGCGAGTGGCTGAAAGCATCATCCAGTCCTGCCTGTGGAGGATTGACGATGATCGCTTGTACGCTCTCTAACCTTGAACTGCGCAGCATTATAGAAAGTGCGTTTCTGCCCCTGCGCTGCAACTGCACCGTATTGGAGGATCTGATGACGGTTGAAGTCGTCAATCCTGCAACCGAGCATGTCGAACTGTTCGTTTCCAATATTGCCCTGGATTCCCTCGATAACAGCCACGCCTTGTGCGTGCTGATCAGAGACCTTCAGGCCGAGCTCGAAAAGGCCAGGCATTATCCCCATGCCTTGGCGAGCTGAGTGGGGGGCTCTAGCAATAATCGTCGTTCCGCCTTATGTTGGTCTGCATCGGCCGAAAGCGGCCAGGCGGGATATTGAGGATTTGCATGGCGTACGCGCAACCCGAGATCGAGGCAGTACGAGAGCAGGAACGAGCGGCGCCATCGCGCCGTCGTCGCAATGTGATGATCGGCGTCGGCTGCCTGCTGGGGATTGTGGTCGTGGGCGCCGGAACGATCATCACAATGCTGGAGCATCTGGAAACGCGGAATGCCAGCTTCCGACCGCCCATGACGCCCCTTGAGCGGGAACAGCTCCTGCCGCCGGAGCCTGTGCTGGAAGTCAAACCTCAGGTAGATGGCCTGCGCTACGGCGCCGCCATTGTACCCTCGGGTCAGCCGGTAAGCGTCGGGCCCGCCAAGTCCGAAGAAACATCCGGTCCTGCCTCGCCCCTAATTATCAATTCGGTTTTCAGCCCATCGCCTCTCAGTCCTCCAGACACGCGATCCGGCAAACCGCTGGGTATCGCTCAGGCGGTCCACGTGCATAACGGCGCGCAGTAGAACTCGTTTTTCTCAACGCAGCCGGCGACGGTGTGCATTCTCCAAGAGCAGCTTTAGCTGCTCTTGGCCGTCGTCTTAAACGAAGAAAGCGACTCCTGTTCGTGGAAGACCGGCCATTTCAATTTAAATTACCGAAGACGTCCATTTTATAAATCCATGGGGCCTCTCAGTGGCGACGTGTTAATGGCGTCATATTTATTTATACCCTATGAATCAATGGCTTGCATGGCGAAATAGTAGCAATCCCTGTTTTCTCAGAAAATTGACACTGCATGTGTTATTTGCAACCATCACTTTACGTTTTGAACTTGGGTGAACCGCGCTTAGTGCAAGCGCCCGACACTTCTCGTTCCAGGATTAATCCCTTAGACGCGCGATGAGTTGGCGGTAGCGTCCTCCGGGAAAACCGGGAGCGGGCAGCGCAGATAGTCGGCACCACGGCGGGCTTGGAAAAAGCATCTGCCATCCGGTAACCAGCGTTCCAGAGCCTGCGCCGATTGATCGGCCACGTGTTGATCGTCAGACCTTCTACAGCCGCCAACGTGACGCACGTCATCGCGGTCGTCTTGCCTGCCAAGTACGGTAGTTCAGTAAAAGCTTATTTATTTTTCAACTTGAAAGTCCAGACATTGCCTCAGCGATAGCGGTTGAACGCGCATGTAAGTGCGGCTGTTTATAAAGCAGGCAGCGATATGGTAACGACCCAGCGTGGAGTGACAGTTATGCAAGGAGATCATCTGGAAACCGTTTGCGGTTGCGTAGTAGGAGGTGCCGGACCTGCGGGAATGGGACTGCTTTTCAATGCATTGAAAAGCGGCGCCATGCCAGAGCTGGCCAAGGAAGGTTTGATCATTGTCGACGCGAGTCCCACGCCGGGCACGGGTCGTTTGGGCGATTACCGTATCACCGCCAACTCGGTGGGTGATGTGTTCCTTGATTGTCTGCGCGACCCGGCGTTGCGTGATGTATTTGAACCCCTCGAACATTCGCCCGCGTACTGGCGCATCCGTCGTCAGGCGCAAAGTGCGCCTCAGTTGGCGGACGTCGCTGAACTGCTGGCGGAAGCCTCGAAGCTGGTGCTCGATTTTATCGTCGAGCGCTACGGCGTGAAGTTATGGAGCAGCACGACGATCACCGAGATCGTGCGCGAAGGCGACGAATACCAGGTGTGGGTCGAGTCCGATGGCCGCAGTCGACGTATTCGCAGCCGTGCAGTTGTCCTCAATCTGGGTGGCTGGCAGGACCCGCAGCACCTGCTCGACAGTCTGGCGGATCAAGGCCTCGCGGTGCCGCCCTCGGCGCAGATCCAGAGCGCCGATGCACTGTTGAGAATGAATGCCGTGCAACTGCGCCACCTCTTTGCGAGGAGTCTGGCGGCCAAGGGCCGGGTGTGCGTCGTGGGCGGCTCCCACAGTGCGTTCTCGGTGCTGGAAAACCTTGCGGACGCACTGGAGTTTGCCGGCCTGGAAGAGGTCACCCTGGTCCACCGTTCGCCGATCCGCCTGTTTTACGAAACCGCCCAGGCTGCCCATGACGCCGGCTATGTATTCGATGCGGCCAGGGACGTTTGCCCGGTTTCGGGGCGGGTCAATCGCTCAGGCGGTTTGCGCTACCGGGCGCTGGACGTGGGGCGTGAAGCCTTGTCCAAGGGCCAGATCGGCAAGACCGGCGTGCGCGTGCAGTTGCTGCAAACCCATCAGGGCCCGGCGGATCAGTTCGAACGCGCCCGTCAGGCGCTGGCCGAAGCCGACATTGTCGTGCAGTGCACGGGCTATCAGCCGTTACTGCCGGGATTGAGTCATGCCGGTGGCGAGGCCATCACGCTGATGGAGGTCAAGGGCGGACTGGATTCCGATCCTTCGGGTTGTCCGCTCGACGCTAGCGGTCAGCGCCTGCATGGTCTGCACCTGTTCGGTCTGGGGGCAGGGCTGGGGGTCGATCCGCGACTGGGCAGCGAAGCGTCGTTTGACGGCCGCATTTACGGCGTCTGGCAGTTCCACCACGACGCCAGCGGCGTGGTGATCGATTCGGTCCTGACCCGCTTGCAGACGCCGGCAATACAGCCTGTTGCTGCGGCGCCACGGCTGGTATCCAGTCGCAGCGAAGAACGTTTGCCGTTCCTCTGGCCCGTGCTGGTTAACGCGCAATCCTGACTCTCCTTGCAGTACTTGCATCCCGGCGCTGCCTTGATCAGGCAGGCCGGGATTTTTTTTGCCCGTGATTCAACCGGCACAAAATATGTTGGCCGCCATATAAGCCGTTCGCCAGAGTTCGGCGGCTCATCTATTCTGCTTGCCTGACCCTCGACGTTGCATCGAACAGGAACTGACCAATGCGTATTTTGATGGTGGGCGCGGGTGCGATCGGCGGCTATTTCGGCGGCCGGTTGCTGGATGCCGGGCGAGACGTGACATTTCTGGTGCGCGAAGGGCGCGCCCAGGAACTGGAGCGCGACGGGCTGATCGTGCGCAGTCCGCTGGGTAACATCGAATACCCTTCGCCGCCGCAGGTCATGGCGGCGATGCTCGACACGCCATTTGACCTGATCGGCCTCAGTTGCAAGGCCTACGACCTCGACAGCGCCATGGAATCCTTCGCGCCTGCGGTGGGGCCGGAGACGCTGATTCTGCCGCTGCTCAATGGGATGGCGCATCTGGATCGGCTGGCCGAGCGGTTCTCTCCTGCCAATGTGCTCGGCGGCCAATGCCTGATCTCGCTGGACCGCGATGCCTCGGGTGCCATCCTTCATTTAAACGACACTAACCAGCTGTCGTTTGGCGAACGCGACGGCGGGCTGACGCCACGCATCCATAAAGTTGCCGAGGTGCTGGGCAATGCAGGATTCGATGCGCTCCCGAGTGACCAGATTACTCAGGAGATGTGGGAAAAGTGGTGCTTCATCGCCACCGGTGCCGGTGTTACAGGATCGATGCGCGCGAGTATCGGCGACGTGGTCGCCAGTGGCGGGGAAGGGCTGATTCTGAAGCTGCTGGATGAGTGCGCCCAGGTGGCTGGTCACGCCGGGTACCCGCTGCGCAGTGAAGTTCGGCAACGCTTCGAGACGATGCTGACCGCCCCCGGCTCGAAGATGACCGCCTCGATGCTCAGGGACATCGAACGCGGCGCACCGATCGAAGTGCAGCATGTGTTCGGCGAAATGATTGCCCGGCGGCCAGGCGCCGACAGTTCAGCTCAAGCATCACTGTCGGCGCTCGATTACGTGTATCTGCACCTGCGCACGTATGAGGCGCGGCGGCTCACGTAGCAGGCTCACGTAGCTCACGTAAAAGGCTCAGGCAGCAGGCGTCGCTTACTTGCCCGGAGTGTGCGACGCCAGCTCCATGATCATCCGCGTCAGCAGGTAGATGCGCGGCGACACGCTGTTGACTTCAGCATATTCCTCGGGCGTGTGAATGTTGCCGCCAACGATGCCGAACCCGTCCAGAGTCGGGACGCCGACCCCGGCAGAGAGGCTCGCATCGGCCGCGCCGCCGCTGCCTTCGATGGTCAGCTTGCGGCCGATCTCGCCGTAGATGCCTTGGGCGATATCGACCAACTTGTCGGTTTCCGGCGTCTGGGGCATGGGTGGCAAACCGCGATCCAGGCGGGTGGTCACTTCGGTGTCCGGGATCAGTTTGTCAGCCGACACCCGCGCTAGGTCCTTCTCGATGCGGTCGAATTCTTCCGGCACGGCGGCGCGCACATCGGCCTTGGCGGTGGCCTGATCGGGGATCACGTTGGTGCGATCGCCCGCGTTGAGCACGGTGAAGTTGATCGTGGTCTTCTTCTCGGCATCGCCCAGTTTGCCCAGTTGCAGAATCTGATGTGCGACTTCCATGGCCGCGTTGCGCCCCAGCTCCGGCGCGACGCCGGCGTGAGACGCCTTACCCTTGACCTCAACCACCGCGGTGGCGCTGCCTTTGCGCCAGATCACCAGACCGTCGGCAGGGCGTCCCGGCTCCAGGTTCAGGGTCACGTCGTGCTGTTTGGCGACCTTCTGGATCAGCGCGGTGGCAGCGGCCGAGCCGGTTTCCTCGCTGGCGTCCAGCAGGAAGGTAATCTGCGCGTAGTCCTTGAAATCAAGCTTCTTCAGAATTTTCAGCGCGTAAAGGCCGGCGACGATACCGCCCTTGTCATCCATCACCCCTGGCCCGTAAGCACGGCCGTCCTTGATGTGGAACGGGCGGGCGGCGGCGGAACCTTCCTTGAAAACGGTGTCCATGTGCGCCATCAGCAGGATCTTTGCCTTGCCGCTGCCCTTGAGCGTGGCGACCATATGCTGGCTTTTGTCCGGCGCGGTATTGGGGATCATCTCGATGGTTGCGCCGAGCGCCTTGAGCTGGGCGACGACGATGTCACTGACTTGGGTCAGTCCCGGCTCGTAGCCGGAGCCCGTATCGATATTAACCAGTTGCTCCAGCAGCTTCAGCGCTTCGTCCTTGTATTGCTCGGCATCCGCCTGAACCTGTTTATTGGGCTCGGCAAATACAGGCGCTGCCGCAGACAGGGCGATACCGAAGGCCAGCGCGCTGGCGAGAAGAGAACGGGAGAACGGTGAGGTCATGGTCGATCCTTGATGTGGCACGAAAGGGGCTGGACCGACACCGTAGCCCGTTGCACCGGATCGTGCATATCAAAACGCGCTATTCGCATCGGCAAAAACGCCGAACCTTCAGGCTAAGCTACCCTCAACATTCCTACATCAGTCATCAGAGGAGAGGCATCCCATGCCGGTTAAGCACGATTTGTACGCGGACCTGAGCATCACCAAAGAAGAGCTCGCCAAGCGCAAAGGCGGCGACGCGAAGCTCAATGCCCTGGTCGATCATTACGATGAGCTGGACGCCCATATCCTCAGCGTCGAACAGGCGGGCGATGTTTCCGACGATGAACTGAAGAAACTCAAGGAAAAACGACTGCTGGCCAAAGACACTATCGCCAAACAGTTGGCAACGGCAGGCTGACCGAGCGGACGGTTTTGCCCTGAAAGCTGCAGCAGCTAAAACGGCCGATCTCTTATGGAGGTCGGCCGTTTTTAGTTGGCGATCCCAAATGCCTGACAACTTGCCACGGCATTTGGAAGTGCATCGTCCAATACGCTGAATCTGTGTGTTCGTCCGCGCTTAGTTGTCAGCGAGGCGAATTGGATGGATCCAAAGTTAAGACGAAAAAAAACGGCGTCTGGTCAGTCGCCGTCGCCGATCTGTCAGCACCGGGTGGCCACTGACAGGTATCGAATAAGCACAAGCCGGAGGGCTTATTGCGGATCCTGGTCGGGGGCAGCCTCGGCCTTGATGCGCTTGTAGATTTCTTCACGGTGTACTGAAACATCTTTCGGAGCGTTGATGCCAAGACGGACTTGGAGGCCCTGAACGCCCAGAATGGTAACGGTGATGTCGTCACCAATGTTTATGCTTTCGCCGACTTTGCGGGTGAGTATCAACATAATCTTTTCCTTGATGGCCTCATGAAGCGCCTCTACCGGGAGGCTGGCGTGAGCCTTTGGGTGATGGTAATTGCCGATTGCATCCAAATGCGTTCATCAGTATGACGCCATTGGTACGATTTTAATTCCCCAGGTTCATCGTCTTGTCACAGTTAGCGTCGCTCCCGGGGTCGAACGGCATGCGAATTTTGCCTGATACTGGCGGTAAACTCCCGTGCAAATCGGCTATCGCATTGATAGCCGGATTCCGGGCGGCGCCTATTCCACACCCCTTTGGTCGTTATTGCAAAGAACTCATGGCGGGCGTCGATGAAATTTTCATTAGATTGCCCCGTACGAGTTCTCTGAAAGGAGTGTAGGAGACTTCTGAAACCAGTACCGGCAAAACGCCGTAACTTTAATCGAATTGATGACGGGATGTGTGAACGGTTTTGTATCAGGCCGCATTCAAAGGAGGGCAGGCGTGAGGTTAATTGGCTGTGCTTTTTTTGCTGGAAGGCTTCAAGGGCGCCAGAAACAAGATGCCCACCGCGAGGGTGGGCATGGGTGAAGCAGGGTAATCGCCGCGTCAATATGCCGCGATCAATGCATCAGACAACCAGCGACAACAGCATGATCAGGATGATGCCTACCACCGACAGGATGGTTTCCATCACGGTCCAGGTTTTCAGCGTCTCTGCCACGGTCATGTTGAAGTACTGCTTGACCAGCCAGAAACCCGCATCGTTGACGTGGGACAGAATCAACGAACCGGCCCCGGTCGCCAGGACCAGCAACTCACGGTTCACGCCCGGGATCATGCCGACCACCGGCGCAACAATACCGGCACCGGTGATGGTGGCGACGGTCGCGGAACCGGTAGCGATGCGGATCACTGCGGCCACCAGCCACGCCAGCAGAATCGGCGATATCTGCGCCTGCACGGCCATGTGGCCGATCAGGTTACCGACGCCACTGTCCACCAACATTTGCTTGAAGCCACCACCGGCACCCACGATCAGTACGATCGCGGCCACTGGCGCCAGGCTCTGGTCAAGCAGCTTGATGATGTGGTCGCGGCTGAAGCCACGGGCCGAACCGAAGGTGTAGAACGCCAGCAGCAGGGCGAACAGCAGGGCAGCGATCGGGTGACCGATGAAGTCCATCCAGATGCGGAAGATGTGACCGGCTGGCAGCGCGACGTCGGCGAACGTCTTGAGCAGCATCAGGAACACCGGCAGCAGGATCGTCACCAGCGTGATTGCAAAGCTTGGCAGGTTGTCGTTGGTCGACTCCTTGGCAATCTGGTCCATCAGCTCTTTAGACGGGTTGCCCGGAATGTGCTTGGCAATCCATTTCCCGTAGATCGGGCCGGCGATGATGGCGGTCGGGAACGCAACGATCAGACCGTAGAAAATGGTCTTTCCGATGTCTGCGTTGAAGATGCCGATGGCCAGCAACGGACCCGGGTGTGGAGGCACCAGACCGTGTACGGCCGACAGACCTGCCAGCAACGGGATACCGATCTTGACGATGGACACGCCGCTGCGACGGGCAACGATGAACACCAGCGGAATCAGCAGCACGAAGCCGATTTCGAAGAACAGCGGGATGCCCACCAGAAACGCCGAAAACATCATGGCCCAGTGCACGCGGTCCTTGCCGAAGCGACGGATCAAGGTCTGAGCGATCTGGTCAGCACCGCCGGAATCGGCCATCAGCTTGCCGAGCATGGTGCCCAGGCCGAGGATGATACCGACGAAGCCCAGCACGCCGCCGAAACCGTCCTGGAACGATTTCATCACTTTGTCGACCGGCATCCCGGAGGTCAGCCCGAGAAAACCGGCAGCGATGGTCAATGCAATAAAGGGGTGGACTTTGAACTTGGTGATCAGAAGCACAAGGCCAATGATGGTCACCAACGCATCGACCAGCAGATACGTGTCTTGAGTCATACCGAACATGGGGTTGTCTCTCCGTTGTATTTTGTTTTTTTGGAGCTACTGCTTAACGCTGTTGCTCTCTGCCCTGTGGAGCGAGGGCAGCGTCATCAGAGACAGCGCTACCTTTGCCGCTCACGCCTGATCGAGGATCAAGAGCCGGTGCGCGCGGTGACAGATGGGGTTTGCGATGGGGACCCGGACTCGCGCCACCATTGGGCCGCTTCCTTACCGATGGTCTCGATCGATTTGGTCGCGTCCACCACCAGTGTGCGGTCCTCGTTGTACGGAGGCTCGAGGGTCGCGAACTGGCTGTCTACCAGGCTGGCAGGCATGAAGTGCCCCGGGCGATGGGAGCAGCGTTCGCTGGCGAGTTCTTTGGTCAGCTCCAGAAATACGAAACCCAGCTCAGGCACGGCTGCACGCAGGCGTTCGCGGTAGATGAGTTTGAGGGAGGAGCAGGTCAGAACGGGCTTTTCGCCGTTCTTTACAGCGGCGGCAACTTCTTCGCCGAGGCGGGTCAGCCAGCCGGCACGATCGTTGTCGTCAAGGGGATGGCCCGCACTCATCTTGTCGATGTTGGCTTGAGGATGGAACGCATCACCCTCGATCAGGCGGCCGCCGCTGTTTTCAGCGATGGCCTTGCCGACGGCACTCTTGCCGCAGCCGGAAACACCCATTACCACGATGGCGGAAATAGCATGTGGAGCAGTAGTCATAAAAACCTCGTCCCGGAGACAGCGCTGTCTTCGCCGAATGGTGTGCAAGTCCGGCGAGACTGTTTCCAGGTGTAGTCATTGTTATGGGTATCTCGCTGATCCATGAGATGCATCAATCCAGTCGTCCAGACGATCGAAAAGTTGCGGGCCTCCGTGAGATAGCGCTACCTTAGAGCCCATCCCACACAATCGCAACCCCCGCAGCTTTCTTCCAATCAGTTGGCAACGCATGACACGTATTGGTTCCCGCTCCACCGGTCGTCCCACCCTCAATGAAGTCGCCAAGCTGGCCGCCGTCTCGCCGATTACCGCATCCCGGGCCCTGCGTGGCGTGGCCACCGTGGCACCGGAACTGGTGGAAAAAGTGCGCGCTGCTGCGCTGAGTCTAGGCTATGTCACCAATCCTGCCGCCCGGGCGCTGGCGTCTTCGCACAGTCAGTCGGTGGTGGTGCTGGTACCGTCGCTTTCCAACCAGTTGTTCATCGAAACCCTCGAGGCCATTCAGACGGTGCTGCGGCCGCGCGGGCTGGACGTGGTGATCGGCAATTATCACTACTCGCCTATAGAAGAAGAGAACCTGCTGCGCAGTCATCTGTCCCAGCGGCCTCGCGGCATCTTGCTGACCGGCTTTGATCGCAGCGTGGCGGCGCAGCAATTGCTGGCGTCCAGCGGCGTCCCCTGCGTGCACATGATGGAGCTGGACCCGACCCGCGCCGAGCCCTGCGTGGGGTTTTCCCAGCAACAGGCCGGTGCCGAGGCTGCGCGGCATCTGTTGAGCCGCGGCCGGCGGCGACTGGCGTATGTGTCGGCGCAACTGGATCCACGGGTGATTCAACGCGGTGTTGGCTTTCGCGGCGCGCTGGAGCAGGAAGGGCTGTATGACGAGGCGTTGCAGATGGCGTCGCCGCTGCCGTCGTCCATCGGTCTGGGCAGTGAGTTGTTCGCCCGATTGATGGAAGCGCATCCGGACGTCGACGGGGTGTTCTTCTGCAATGACGACCTGGCCCAGGGCGCATCGCTGGAATCCCTGCGGCGGGGTATTCGCATTCCGCAACAGGTGTCGCTGATCGGCTTCAACGACCTGCCGGGCTCGGCGCACATGGTCCCGCGCCTGACCTCCATCCGCACCCCGCGCGAACAGGTCGGCCAGCGTGCCGCGCAGTTACTGCTCGGCTTGCTGGACGGCACGGTTCACGAAGCCCAGGTGGATCTGGGGTTTGAACTGGTGGTGCGGGAGAGCACGTAGCTCGCTCGCACCCTTGGATCAATGCTCCTTCTTGAACGCCAGGCGGAACTCGTGCAACAGCGGTTCGGTGTAGCCGCTCGGCTGCTCGCGACCTTTGAACACCAGCGCGCTGGCGGCCTGGAAGGCCACTGACTTCTCGAAATTGCCGGCCATTGGCGTATAAGCCGAGTCCCCGGCGTTTTGCCGGTCGACCACCTTCGCCATTCGTTTCAATGCGTCTTTCACATAGTCCTCGGAGACCACGCCGTGGCGCAGCCAGTTGGCGATGTGCTGGCTGGAAATGCGCAGCGTCGCGCGGTCCTCCATCAGGCCGACGTTGTGAATGTCCGGCACCTTGGAGCAGCCAACGCCTTGCTCCACCCAGCGCACCACATAACCCAGCAGACCCTGGGCGTTGTTTTCCACTTCTTCGCGGATCTGATCCTCGTTCCACTCGGCTTTTTCGACGACGGGGATGGTCAGCAGGTCCAGCAGAATGTCTTCGCTGATGCTGTCCAGATCGACCCGTTCCAGCTCCTGCTGCACCGCTTTCACGTCCACTTTGTGGTAGTGCAGGGCGTGCAGGGTGGCCGCGGTTGGCGAGGGCACCCACGCCGTGGTGGCGCCGGATTTCGGGTGCGCGATCTTCTGCTCGAGCATGTCGGCCATCAGGTCCGGCATCGCCCACATGCCCTTGCCGATCTGCGCACGGCCGCGCAGCCCGCAGGCCAAGCCGACCAGTACGTTGTTGCGCTCGTAGGCCTTGATCCACGGCGTGGCTTTCATGTCGCCCTTGCGCAGCATCGGCCCGGCCTCCATCGAACTGTGCATCTCGTCGCCAGTGCGGTCGAGGAAGCCGGTGTTGATGAACGCGACCCGGGATGATGCAGCTTCGATGCACGCCTTGAGGTTGACGCTGGTGCGCCGCTCTTCGTCCATGATCCCCATCTTCAGGGTGTTGCGCGGGATCTTCAGCGCGTCTTCGATGCGGCTGAACAGCGTGTTGGCGAACGCGACCTCTTCGGGGCCGTGCATCTTCGGTTTGACGATGTAGACGCTGCCGGCGCGGGAGTTGGTGCGGTTGTGCAGGTCGTGCAGGGCAATCAGGCTAGTGATGACGCCGTCGAGTATGCCTTCGGGGATTTCCTTGTTACCGTCGTAGAGAATCGCCGGGTTGGTCATCAGGTGGCCAACGTTACGGATGAACAGCAGCGAGCGGCCGTGCAGGGTGATCGCGCTGCCGTCGGCGGCGGTGTACTGGCGGTCGGCGTTCAGGCGACGGGTGATGGTCTTGCCGTTCTTGACCAGCGCTTCGGTCAGGTCGCCCTTCATCAGGCCCAGCCAGTTGCGGTAGATCACCAGCTTGTCGTCGGCATCGACGGCGGCGACCGAGTCTTCGCAGTCGATGATGGTCGACAGGGCGGCTTCCAGCAGCAGGTCCTTGATACCGGCCGGATCAGTGGCGCCGATCGGGCTGGCGGGATCGATCTGGATTTCGATGTGCAGGCCGTTGTTCTTCAACAGGATTGCATTCGGCTGGCGCGGCTCGCCCTGATAGCCCACATATTTCTCGGGCTGGGCCAGGCGCGACGGGCTGCCGTCGGCGAGGGTGACCAGCAACTCGCCGCTGTCCACCGCGTAGGCCTTGGCGCCGACGTGGGAACCGGTCGCCAGTGGCGCAGCTTCATCCAGCAGGGCGCGGGCGAAGGCGATGACTTTCTCGCCCCGCAGCGGGTTGTAACCCGCCTTGATTTCGGCGCCATTGGCGGAGGAAATCGCATCGGTGCCATACAGCGCGTCGTACAGCGAACCCCAGCGCGCATTGGCGGCATTCAGGGCGTAACGGGCGTTGGCGGCGGGCACCACCAGTTGCGGGCCGGCCTGCTCGCTGACTTCGATATCGACTTTGTTGGTGGAGACCTTGACCTCCGCCGGCACCTGCTTGAGATAGCCGATGCTGTCCAGAAACGCGATGTACGCCGGCATGTCGGTGACCGGGCCGGGATTGGACTTGTGCCACTTGTCCAGCTGCGCCTGTAGGCGGTCGCGCTCTTTCAGCAGTTCGCGATTGACCGGGGCGAGGTCGTGGACCAGCGAATCGAAATCGGCCCAGAACAGTTCCGGGGTCAGGCCTGTGCCGGGAATCACTTCCTCGTCGACGAAGCGCTTGAGGTTGGCCGCCACTTTAAGGTTGTGGCAATTGACGAATTCGGTCATCTGGGGTCTCCATCATGAATTGGGTCTGCAGTGTTGCTGCAGGCGATCGCTGGGGGCGTTACTGCGCGCTCACCACTGCAACACCGGCCTTGGCCACTTGCGCATCCTGATCAGCCTTCACCCCGGACACACCCACCGCGCCGATGGTCTCGCCGTCGATGATGATCGGTACGCCGCCTTCCAGCGAGGTCAGCAGCGGGGCGGTGACGAATGCGGTGCGGCCGCCGTTGACCATTTCCTCATAGCCCTTGGATTCGCGGCGACCCAGCGCCGAGGTGCGGGCTTTTTCGATGGCGATGTAGCCACCGATGGGCGCGCAGCCGTCGAGACGCTCGAAGCCCAGCAGGTGACCGCCGTCATCCGTCACGGCAATGGACACTGCCCAGCCATTGTTCTGCGCCTCGGTGCGTGCCGCAGCGAGGATCTGGGTGACGTCGGTCTGGGTCAGTACGGATTTGGTTTTCATGCAGTTCTCCTGAAGGGCAAAGGGTGTCATGAGTGTCGGTCTGAAACGGAGCCAGGGCGCCTGCAATCAAGTTGGAGGCAAGGCGTCCTCGATGAGTTCGATCCAGTGTTTGACCGGTGTCCGATTGGCGCTGGCCAGATGGGTCTGACAGCCAATGTTGGCCGTCGCGATCACATCCGGGTTGCCGCTTTCCAGCGCGTTCATTTTGTTGTCGCGCAGCTGTTTCGCCAGCACTGGCTGGGTGATCGAGTAGGTGCCGGCCGACCCGCAGCATAAGTGACTGTCGGGCACGGGTGTCAGATTGAAGCCCAGTCGGGTCAACACCGACTCCACAGCGCCGCCGAGTTTCTGCGCGTGCTGCAGCGTACACGGGCAATGGAAGGCCAGGGTCTGCCGCGTGCAACCGCCAAGCTGTTCAAGGGGTTCGGCGCGCAGCACTTCGACCAGATCCTTGGTGCGTTCGCTGATCGCCGCCGCCTTTTGTGCGTAAGCCGGGTCGTTGCGCAGCAGGTGACCGTAATCCTTGACGAAGGCACCGCAGCCGCTGGCGGTCTGCACGATGGCCTCGGCACCGGCCTGAATGCTCGGCCACCACGCATCAATGTTGCGCCGCGCCCGCTGCAGGCCTTGTTCCTGGGCATTCAAATGGTAATCCACGGCGCCGCAGCAACCGGCCTGGGCGATGGATGTGACGCTGATGCCCAGTCGATCCAGCACCCTCGCTGTGGCGGCGTTTGTGTTGGGCGACAGACCGGGTTGCACGCAGCCCTCGAGGATGAGCATCTGCCGCGCGTGCTGCCGGGTAGGCCGAGCCTTGGCCGGGCGGATGTTGCCTGGCAGCTTGGTCTTCAGGGCGCCAGGCAACAGTGGCCTGAAGGCGTTGCCCAGCTGGGTCAGCGACTTGAACAAGCCGGCGTTTGGCACTACGGCGCGAAGGCTGTCTCGCAGCACCCGTTGGCCGAGCGGGCGCGGCACGGCGGCGTCGACCACCTCGCGGCCGATGTCCAGCAGGTTGTGGTAGTCGACGCCGGAAGGGCAGGTGGTTTCACAGTTGCGGCAGGACAGGCAGCGGTCCAGGTGCAGCTGGGTTTTCTCGGTGACTTCCCTGCCTTCCAGCACTTGCTTGATCAGGTAGATGCGCCCGCGCGGTCCGTCCAGTTCGTCGCCGAGCAACTGATAGGTCGGGCAAGTGGCGTTGCAGAAACCGCAGTGCACGCAGCTGCGCAGAATGCTTTCCGCTTCTTCGCCACGGGGCAGGCTCTTGGCGTGTTCGCTCAGGGTCGTCTGCATGGTTCAGATCTCCGCGTACATTCGGCCCGGATTGAACATTCCGTGCGGATCGAGTTGCGCCTTGAGCTGGCGGTGGTAGCGCAGCAATGGCGTGGCCAACGGCTGAAACGGGCTGTCGTCGAGGCCATGGCTGTAACAGGTGGCGTGACCACCTGCAGCGCTGGCGATGCGGCGAATCTCGCTGCCACTGGCGTCGGATTTCAGCCAGCGTTGCGCGCCGGCCCAGTCGATCAATTGATCCCCCGGCAGGTCCAGCGCTGCCGTGCTGACGGGCAATGACACGCGCCACAGCGGCCGGCCATCGGTGAAGAACTCCAGGCGGTGTTCGTTCAGCGCGCCCCAGTAAGCCGGGTCGATGGATTCGCCGCCGAGGCGGTCATGGGCCGCCGCGACCGAGCCTTCGCCGCCTTCGAGACGCAAGCGCAGCACGCGACCGTCGTGGCTGGCGGCGCTGATCGGCAGCGGCTCCTGACCCCACTGCGCCAAGCGGGCGAGGGCGGTGACGCTGTCCATTTCCAGGGCAATGCTGGTGCACAGCCGCGGCTTGGGCAGGACTTTCAACGAGACTTCGGTGATCAGGCCCAGGCAACCAAAACTGCCCGCCATCAGGCGCGACAGGTCGTAACCGGCGACGTTTTTCATCACTTCGCCGCCGAAGCGCAAATGCTTGCCCAGGCCGGTGATTACCCGCGTGCCCAGGACGAAATCCCGCACCGAGCCTGACCACGGCCTGCGCGGCCCGGACAAGCCGGCCGCGACCATCCCGCCGACGGTTCCATCGCCTGCGCCGCTGTCGCCTGCATCGCCTGCGCCGCTGTCGCCTGCATCGCCATGGCTGTAGCTCGGCGGTTCGCAGGGCAGCATCTGGCCGGCTTCCTCCAGCGCGGCATTCAGCACCGACAACGGCGTGCCGGCGCGGGCGGTGATCACCAGTTCGGTCGGGTCGTAGGTGACGATGCCACTGTGGATGCGTGTATCCAGCACTTCCCCGGCGACCTCGCGACCGAGGAATGCCTTGCTGTTGGCACCCCGGATGCGCAGCGGCAGGGCGGACTGAATCGCCTCATTGACCTGTTCCAGCAGCGCGTCGCTGGCATCACGGTCCCGGGCCACGAAGGCGGGCTGACGTTGGGCATCCATCAGAAACGCTCCAGTTCAGGGAAGGGCAGCTTGCCCATGTGCACGTGCATCGCGCCGAATTCGGCGCAGCGGTGCAGGGTCGGGATGTTCTTGCCGGGGTTGAGGGTGCCGGCCGGATCGAACGCGGCTTTTACGGCGTGAAACAACGTCAGCTCGTCACTGTTGAACTGCGCACACATCTGATTGATCTTCTCGCGGCCCACGCCGTGCTCGCCAGTGATGCTGCCGCCGACTTTCACGCACAGCTCCAGAATCTTTCCGCCCAATGCTTCGGCGCGATCCAGTTCGCCGGGTTGATTGGCATCGAAGAGGATCAGCGGGTGCATGTTGCCGTCGCCGGCGTGGAAAACGTTGGCGACGCGCAGGCCGTATTCTTCCGACAGCGCGGTAATGCCCTTCAGTACGCCGGGCAATTCCCGACGCGGGATGGTGCCGTCCATGCAGTAGTAATCCGGCGACAGCCGACCGACCGCCGGGAAGGCGTTCTTGCGCCCGGCCCAGAAGCGCACACGTTCGGCTTCGTCTTTTGCCTGACGAATCTCGGTGGCGCCGGCGTTTTCCAGCACGGCGCGGACCCGGTCGCAATCGGCGTGAACGTCAGCTTCTACGCCGTCCAGTTCGCACAGCAGAATGGCTTCGGCGTCCACCGGGTAGCCGGCGTGAATGAAGTCTTCGGCGGCGCGAATGGCCAGGTTGTCCATCATTTCCAGGCCGCCGGGGATGATGCCCTCGGCAATAATGTCACCGACCGCGCGACCGGCTTTTTCCACCGAGTCGAAAGCGGCCAGCAATACCCTTGCCACCTGGGGTTTGGGCAATAGTTTGACCGTGACTTCGGTGATCACGCCGAGCATGCCTTCCGAGCCGGTGAACAGTGCGAGGAGGTCGAAACCCGGTGAATCCAGCGTGTCGGAGCCCAACACCATATGCTCGCCCTCGACCGTGAGGATGTCGACCTTGAGCAGGTTGTGCACGGTCAGGCCGTATTTCAGGCAATGGACGCCGCCGGCGTTTTCCGCGACGTTGCCACCGATGGAACAGGCAATTTGCGAGGACGGGTCAGGCGCGTAATAAAGGTCGTAAGGCGCGGCGGCCTGGGAGATGGCCAGATTGCGCACGCCGGGCTGCACCCTGGCATAGCGCCCGGCGGGGTCGATGTGGAGGATTTTGTTGAAGCGCGCCATCACCAGCAACACGCCTTTTTCCAGGGGCAGTGCGCCGCCTGACAGTCCGGTCCCGGCACCGCGCGCCACTACCGGCACACCGCGCTCATGGCAGACCTTCAGCAGCGTCTGCACCTGCTCGATGCGTTGGGGCAGCACCACCAGCATCGGCGTCGTGCGATAGGCGGAGAGGCCGTCGCATTCGTAGGGGCGCAGTTCTTCCTCGCGGTGGAGGATGTCCAGATCAGGCAGGCGGGATTGCAGCGCGTCGAGAAGCTGTTGTTTGTCGATGACCGGCAGAACGCCGTCGACCCGTTCGTCGTACAGGATATTCATGGTGGGTTCGCAACCCTGTTTTGTTTTTATTGGAGGCCCGTTCCGTGGCGGAACGTAAATAGCTGGCTTGCATCATTGGCTCAGCGGGGCTTAGTGTCTACTGGGTGGAGCAGTGGTCGAACCAGTTTTGCGCGGAATGATCCGAGATAGATCCTTAAATACCTCATTTTATCAATGGTTTAGCGAGAGTCGAGTTGTTCACTGATTTCGTGTCGGCAGGAGGTCCTACCAGTGATGAGCGGATCCCGCTGTCATGGACGTCGTGGATTTCGTGTAGGAGCGCGCTTGCCCGCGATAGCGATTTGTCAGGCAAAGATGAGCTGGATGTGCCGACGCTTTCGCGGGCAAGCGCGCTCCTACACTGGTTTTGCGGTGAGTGATGAATCCAGGTCCGCCGCAGAACCTGCTGTTCGGTTCGCCCTCGGCAAGCCGGCCCGGTTCCACCCCAGAGGAAACTGAACCATGGAAGCCACCCAGCACCAAACCCAACCCAAAACCCCACACAAACGTCCGCAGCAGGTCGCCGATGTGGTCAGCGAGCGCATTGAGCGGCTGATTGTCGACGGGGTGCTCAAGGTCGGTCAGCTACTGCCCTCCGAACGGCGGCTGACCGAAAAGCTGGGAGTGTCGCGCACTGCGCTGCGCGAAGGGCTGCAGTTACTGCGCGCCAGGGGCATCATCGAAACCCGCCAGGGCAAGGGCTCGTTCGTTGCGCAAATGGGCGGGCTCGGGCTGACCCCCACTTCGCCGCTGATGCACTTGTTCGCCTCTCAGCCACGTACTCTGTACGACCTGTTTGAAGTGCGCAGCCTGCTGGAAGGGGAGTCCGCCCGACTGGCGGCGCTGCGCGGCACTGACGCGGACTTTGTGCTGATCACCCGGGCCTACGACGCACTGGTGGCCGGTCATGACCACCCGTTGCCGGCCTCTGAGCACGCACGGCTCGACCATGCTTTTCATCTGGCCATCTGCGAAGCGTCGCACAACCCGGTGCTGGTGCAGACCCTGCGTTCATTGACGGATCTGCTGCTCAACACGGTATTCGCCTCGGTCAACAACCTGTATCACCGTGATGCCCAGAAGCGCCAGATCGACCGCCACCACGCCCGGCTCTACAACGCAGTGACCGGGCGTTTGCCCGAGCAGGCGCGCAAGGCGGCGGTGGCGCACATCCAGAACATCTGCGACAACCTGCGGGAGATCGAAAGCGAGGAGCAACGACTGGTGCGCGCCACTTTGCGGCTGGAGGGCTGGGCTTGAGCCATGTCGAAGATTCACCGGGGCAGTCCCTGGCTTGACAGCCATCCCGCATTGCCGCAGTTTACGCATTGCGTAAGCCGCTTACGCCGGAGTGAAAAACCAAAACAACAATAACAGGCCATTCCCGTGGATCTTTTCACCTACTACCGATCGACCTCGAGCTACCGGGTGCGCATTGCCCTGGCGCTGAAAGGTCTTGCGTTCGATGCGCTGCCGGTCAACCTGATCCGCGAAGGCGGTGAACACCACCAGCCTGACTACCTCGCGATCAACCCCCAGGGCCGCGTTCCCGCTCTGAGGGTGGACGGCGGTGAGGTGATCATCCAGTCCATGGCGATCATCGAATACCTCGAAGAATTCTCCCCCGAACCTGCCTTGCTCCCTGACGCGCTGCTCGATCGCGCGCGCCATCGGCAGGTCGCTGCCCTGATCGGATGCGACATTCATCCGCTGCACAATGTCGCGGTGCTCAACCGCCTGCGCGGCATGGGCCACGACGAGGGCGATGTGACGGCGTGGATCGGCCACTGGATCAGCGAAGGCTTCGCCGCCGTGGAAGCCCTGATTGGCGACACTGAGTTTTGTTTCGGAGCCGTCGGCCTGGCCGATGTGTATCTACTGCCCCAGGTCTATGCGGCACGACGCTTCAACGTGGACATGGGCGCGTACCCGCGTATTTGCCGGGTCGAAGCCCTGGCGTTGCAGCACCCCGCGTTTCTGACCGCCCATCCCGATGCGCAATCTGACAAGCCGGAGTAATCTTTCCCTCATGAAAAGCTTCGGTCTGCAATTGATCTTCGGCGACTTCCTCGCCCGCAGTGTGCGGGGGATTTCCTGCGCGCCACCCGCTGAATCGTGATCCGAGCCGCTGTGCCTCTCACTTTTTAGCAGGAGCAAGACCGTGACTGATCTCTACGAAAACCCGATGGGCCTGATGGGCTTTGAATTCATCGAATTCGCCTCGCCTACCCCCAATGTGCTGGAGCCAGTGTTCCAAATCATGGGCTTCACCAAAGTTGCCCATCACCGTTCCAAGAACGTGTCGCTGTACCGCCAGGGTGCGATCAACATCATCCTCAACAACGAGCCCAATAGCGAAGCGTCCTACTTCGCTGCGGAGCACGGTCCTTCGGTGTGCGGCATGGCGTTCCGGGTCAAGGATTCGCAAATGGCCTACAAGCGCGCATTGGAGCTCGGCGCGCAGCCCGTGGAAATCGGCACCGGCCCCATGGAACTGCGCCTGCCGGCGATCAAGGGCATTGGTGGCGCGCCGTTGTACCTGATCGACCGCTTCGGTGAAGGCACCTCGATCTACGACATCGACTTCGTGTTCATCGAAGGCGTCGAGCGCCACCCCAAGGGCGCCGGCCTGCAATTCATCGATCACCTGACCCATAACGTCTACCGCGGCCGAATGGCCTACTGGGCGAACTTCTACGAGAAGCTGTTCAACTTCCGCGAGCTGCGCTACTTCGACATCAAGGGCGAGTACACCGGCCTGACCTCGAAAGCGATGACCGCGCCGGACGGCATGATCCGCATCCCGCTGAACGAAGAGTCGTCCAAAGGCGCCGGGCAGATCGAGGAGTTCTTGATGAAGTTCAACGGCGAAGGGATTCAGCACGTCGCGTTCTTCACCGAAGACCTGATCGACACCTGGGACCGGCTCAAGGCGCTGGGCATGCGCTTCATGACCCCGCCGCCGGAAACCTATTACGAAATGCTCGAAGGCCGTCTGCCCAACCACGGCGAACCCGAGGACGAGCTCAAGGCGCGGGGGATTCTGCTGGACGGCAATTCCGAAGGCGGAAACAAGCGTCTGTTGCTGCAGATCTTCTCGGAAACCCTGATGGGGCCGGTGTTCTTCGAATTTATCCAGCGCAAGGGCGACGATGGCTTTGGTGAGGGGAATTTCAAGGCGTTGTTCGAGTCGATCGAGCGCGACCAAGTGCGGCGGGGCGTGTTGGCGGTAGAGTGAGGCCGACGTCTCATAGTCACGTGTTAACCCGATACCTGTAGGAGTGAGCTTGCTCGCGAAGGGGCATTTCAACCGCCGAAATTTAGCGGATGTCAGGACGTCTTCGCGAGCAAGCTCACTCCTACAGTATGACCATGATCCGGGAGAATCACGCCAGCTGCGGCATTTCTCCACCCATCCGCGCGCTGATCGCCTGGGCCGTCTGCAGCAGTTCCTGTGCGGCAAGGTCCTGACGCTGATCGGTAAACACCGACGCCGAACCCACCACCGTCACCACACCCACCAGCTTGTTGCCCATGGCAAACACCGGCGACGACACTGCGTTGACGCCGGCCATCAACATTCCATGAATCTGATGCACCCCGGTGCTGCGGATCTCTTGGAGATGCCGATCGATCTCCTGCAACTGCGCCGCGTCCAGCGAGGACGATTCCGCCTCTCTTAACGCGGCGGTTTCGGTCGGCGACAGAAAAGTGTCGAACACCAGCCCGGTGGACGAACTGAGCAGCGGCAGCACCGAGCCGATCTGCGTGACCAGGGTGACCGCCCCCAGCGACTGTTCGACGTAAACGACCGTCGGGCCCTTGTTGCCCCACACCGCCAGAAAGCAGGTTTCGTTGAGTTCGTCGCGCAGGGCGATCAGCGCCGGCGCAGAGGTCTTCAGCACATCCAGCTGGCTTAACGCCGCCAGGCCGACCTGCAAGGCGGCGCGACCCAGGCGGTAGTGATTGCTGGCCGGGTCCTGCTCGGCAAAACCGCTGTCCACCAGGGCTTGTAGGTAGCGGTGCACCTTGCTGGCCGGCATCCCGACGTATTCAGCGAGTTTCGACAGCGAGGTGGCGGGCGCCAGTTCGGCCAGCGCTTTGAGGATGCCGACGCCGACTTCTGCCGACTGGACTTTCTGCTGGCGCGGCGCGGTGGCGGGGGTGGAATCGTCGGTCATGGCAAGGGAGGCCCCCGGTCTGGAAAGGCTGCTTTATAGCTTGACCCTTCTGCAAACTCAAATTACGTTATGCGTAAGCTGGTTACGCATAAACGGCGGGAGTGTGTAGGCGTGAGCTTGCTCGCGATAGCGTTATGTCTGTAAGCGATAAGTTGGCTGAGATGATCAGATCGCGAGCAAGCTCACTCCTACACCTAAACCGTTGCGCGCCGGTAGATAGCAGACAAAAAGCGGGTCACCAAAAATAAGAGGTCGCCATGTCGACAGCACCCCGGTCCGAGCCCCTGCGCTACCAGCACGGCTTCGGCAATCAATTCAGCAGCGAGGCGATGCCGGGCGGTTTGCCCCACGGGCAGAACTCGCCGCAACGTCACCCGCTGGGCCTGTATGCCGAGCAATTCTCCGGGACTGCGTTCACCGTCCCCCGCGCCGAAGCCCGGCGCACTTGGCTCTACCGCATTCAACCGTCCGCCGCGCACCCTCGCTACCAGCGCCTCGAGCGGCAGATTACCGGCCAGCAGCAAGGCCCCGTGACACCCAATCGGCTGCGCTGGAATGCCTTCGACATCCCCGCCGAACCCACCGATTTCATCGATGGCCTGCACCCGCTGGCCAGCACCTCGTCCGCCGAGCAGGCCGAGGGCGTGAGCGTCTACGTCTACACCGCTAACCGCTCCATGCAGCGCGCGTTCTTCAGCGCCGACGGCGAGTGGCTGATCGTTCCCCAGCAGGGCCGATTGCGCATCATCACCGAGCTGGGCCTGCTGGACATTGAACCGCAGGAAATCGCCGTGCTGCCCCGAGGTCTGAAATTCAGCGTCGAGCTGCTCGACGGCACAGCGCGGGGGTATATCTGCGAGAACCACGGTTGCGCCCTGCGTCTGCCTGACCTAGGCCCGATCGGCAGCAACGGCCTGGCCAATCCCCGGGATTTCCAGGTGCCCCACGCGCATTTTGAAGACAGCGCACAGCCCACCGTGCTGGTGCAGAAATTTCTCGGCGAACTGTGGGCCACCACGCTGGGTCATTCCCCCTTCGATGTCGTCTCGTGGCATGGCAACAACGTCCCGTATAAATACGATCTGCGCCTGTTCAACACCTTGGGGACCGTGAGTTACGACCATCCCGATCCGTCGATCTTTACCGTGTTGACCTCGCCGGGCGTTGTCGACGGTCAGGCCAACGTCGATTTCGTGATCTTCCCGCCGCGCTGGATGGTGGCGGAAAATACCTTCCGGCCACCGTGGTTCCACCGCAACCTGATGAACGAATTCATGGGCTTGATCGATGGCGCCTACGACGCCAAGGCCACAGGTTTCATGCCCGGCGGCGCATCGCTGCACAACTGCATGAGTGCCCACGGTCCGGACAACGCCAGCGCCGAGAAGGCCATCGCCGCCGAGCTCAAACCGCACAAGATCGAACAGACCATGGCGTTCATGTTCGAGACCGGTAAAGTCCTGCGCCCCAGCTATCACGCGCTGGAATGCCCGCAGTTGCAAAGCGACTACGATGCCTGCTGGGATGGCATCGCCAGAACGTTCAAGCCTCTCGACACGGACAGCCAACGATGAGCACTTCACAGCACCCGCGCAGCTGGGTTTCCAGCGCCAACGACCATCCCGATTTCCCCCTGCAAAACCTGCCCCTGGGCGTGTTCAGCCGCCCCGGTTTCGGCAAGCGTGGCGGCGTGGCCATCGGCGATTTCATTCTCGACCTGCAAACGGCCCTTGAGGCCAGCTTGTTCCATGGCGCCGCGCGCGTGGCGGTGGAGGCCGCCTGCCGAGGGCAGCTGAACGACTTTTTCGCCTTGGGCGGTTCGTCGCGGCAGGCGTTGCGTCACGAGTTGCTGCACCTTCTGGATGAAAAGAACCTGCAGCGTGAGTGTTTGCAGGCCATGGGTGAGCGTCTGCTGGTGCCAATGGCTGACTGCCGGATGCACATGCCGGCACAGGTCGGCGACTACACCGACTTCTACGTCGGCATTCATCACGCGATGAACGTTGGCAAGCTGTTCCGCCCGGACAACCCGTTGCTGCCAAACTACAAGTACGTGCCGATTGCTTACCACGGGCGGGCGTCGACGCTGGGAGTGTCCGGGATGCCGGTCAAACGCCCCAGCGGGCAGACCTTGAAACCGGGTGCAGATACGCCTGATTTCGGGCCGAGCAAGCGCCTGGATTACGAGCTGGAAGTCGGTGTGTGGATCGGCCAGGGCAACGAGGCCGGCGAGCCTGTCGCCATCGGCAAGGCGGGGGAGCACATCGCCGGTTTCTGTCTGCTGAACGACTGGTCGGCCCGGGACCTGCAGGCCTGGGAATACCAGCCGCTGGGGCCGTTTCTGTCGAAGAGTTTCGCCACCAGCATCTCGCCGTGGGTGGTCACGGCCGAAGCCCTGGCGCCGTTTCGCGCGGCGCAACCGGCGCGCCCCGAGGGAGACCCGCAGCCGATGGCCTATCTGTTCGACGAGCAGGATCAGGCCGGCGGTGCGCTGGACATCGAGCTGGAAGTGCTGCTGCTCACCGCGCAGATGAAGCAGATGGGCATCGCGCCCCAGCGCCTGTCCCTGAGCAACACGCTGAATATGTACTGGACCGTCGCGCAGATGGTGGCCCACCACAGCGTCAACGGCTGCAAGCTGCAAGCGGGCGATCTGTTCGGCACCGGTACCTTGTCAGGCCCGCAGCCCGGGCAGCTCGGCAGCCTGCTGGAGATGACCGAAGGCGGAAAGCGCGCCTTAGAGTTGCCCAACGGCGAGACCCGGACCTTTCTGGAGGCGGGCGATGAGGTGATCCTCAAAGCGCGCTGCCGCAAGGAGGGAGAAGTGAGCATCGGGTTTGGCGAGTGCCGTGGGGTGGTGATGGGCTAAACCCGCCTCCGATGTCTTAGTGGGACCGGCTTCAGCCGGGAAGAGGCCAATGTGTGCGCCATCAATTTTGAGCTGTGGCCGCTGACGCCTTCCCGGCTAAAGCCGGTCCTACTGAATCAAACCCACCCACCAGCGACCCACTTCTCGGCAAGAACCTTCCTTGCCGTTCCCCCTGCGCTTTGCCCTCGGCATAGCTTAAATGCCCGTTCACCCACACTGCATCGATGCCCTCGGCCGCGCGCCGGGGTTCTTTGAAATCCGCCACATCACGCACGGTGTCCGCGTTGAACAGCACCAGATCCGCGCAATACCCTTCGCGCACGAACCCGCGATCATGCAACCCGAAGCGTGTGGCCGTCAGGCCGGTCATCTTGTGCACGGCAGTGTGCAGCGCAAACAACCCCAGATCCCGACTGAAATGCCCGAGCACCCGGGGAAACGCACCCCACAGGCGCGGGTGCGGAAACGGGTCTTCCGGCAGACCGTCCGAACCGATCATCGACAGCGGGTGTTTCATGATCCGCTGCACGTCGTTCTCGTCCATGCCGTAATACACGGCGCCGGCGGGCTGCAGCTTGCGCGCGGTGTCCTCCAGCGACAGGTCCCAATCGGCGGCGATGTCCTTCAGCTCGCGGCCGCCCTGGTCGGGGTGTGGCGTCGACCAGGTGATGGTGATCGGAAACGCATCGGTGACCTGTTTCAAATCCAGCGTCGAAGAACTGGCCGCATAGGGATAGCAATCGCAGCCCACCGGGTGGGTCAGCGCGGCGTTTTCCAGGGACGCGAGTAACTGCGGGCTGCGACCCCAATTGCCCGCGCCCGCGCATTTCAGGTGGGAAATCACCACCGGCGATTTCGCGTGACGTCCAATTGCGAACGCCTCGTCCATGGCCTCCAATACCGGCTCGAACTCGCTGCGCAGGTGCGTCGTGTACACCGCGCCGAACGCCGTGAGCTCCTCGGCCAGCTGTTTGACTTCGTCGGTTTCAGCCGAGAACGCCGAGGCATAGGCCAGACCGGTGGACAGGCCCAGCGCGCCGTCGGCCAGGCTGTCGCGCAACTGCCCGCGCATGGCGCTGATTTCATCAGCGCGCGCCGTTCGAAAAAGATCGTCCATGTGATTGCTGCGCAGCGCGGTATGGCCGATCAGCGCCGCCACATTGACCGCCGGGCGCGCCGCGTCCACTGCGTTGCGGTAGTCGCTGAAGCGTGGATAAACGAACGCGGCAGCGGGGCCCAACAGGTTCATCGGATCCGGCGGATCGCCCGCCAGCGAAACCGGCGAGGCACTGATGCCGCAGTTGCCGACGATCACCGTGGTCACGCCCTGGGTGATCTTCGGCAGCATCGCCGGCTGGCGAATCACCACGGTGTCGTCGTGGGTGTGCACATCAATGAAACCCGGCGCCAGCACGCGGCCGGCGGCGTTGATCTCCTCGCGGGCGGAGACGTCGTCGAGGTCGCCGATGCGCTGGATGCGCCCGTCGCCGAGGGCCACGTCGGCGCGGTAGCCGGGGGTATCGCTGCCGTCGATCACCAGCGCGTCGCGAATGATCAGGTCGTAAAGCATGGGGTCAGTCTCCAAGGGGCAGGCCGTCGTCGCCGCCGCGGTAGTCATCCAGCGCGAGCTTGATCCGCCGCAGCCGTTCGCGGTTGGCGTCGGGCGCCGTCAGCGCCAGTTCTGTTGCCAGCACGTCGATGGTCAGCAGCATGCCGTAGCGCGCGGCCGTGGGTTTATAGATGAAATTGGTTTCGGCGATCTGCAGTGGCAGCACGACATCCGCCCGCTCCGCCAACGGTGAGCCGGGCAGGGTGATGGCGAGAATCTTCGCGCCATAGCTGCGGGCCAGATCCACCGCGTCCAGCAGTTCAGGGGTGCGCCCGCTCAGTGAGCAGACAATGACGCTGTGCTCCGGGCCGAGGGTCGCAGCGATCAGGCGCATCATCACCGGGTCGCGGCTGGCGGCAATCGGGTAGCCGAGGCGCACCAGGCGGGTCTGCAATTCTTCGCTGCACAGGCTGGAGGCGCCGCCCATGCCGAAGCTGTGAATCATCCGCGCCGGCGTAAACAGGGCCACCGCCGCCTGGAAGTGCGACTCATCGAAACCGGCCAGGTGCTGACGCAGGGTGGATTCAATGTCGCCGACGAGCTGGGTGAAAAACGCCGACTGTTCCGGCGCCTGCTCCGGGGTGAGGAAGCGGTTGCCCACGGCGCTGGCCTGGGCCAGTTGCAGGCGCAGGTCGCGCAGGTCCTTGCAGCCCACCGTGCGGGCGAAGCGTGACAGGGTGGCGCTGCTGACCTCGGCTCGGGCGGCGAGGTCGTCAAGGCTGGCGCTGGCCGCAAACGCCACGTCGCTGAGCACCAGTCTGGCGATGCGCCCTTCGCCAGCGCTGAAGGAGTCCTGACGGGCGCGGATCTGGTAAAGAATGTCCACTCAGATCACCTGCGCCAGCCCGAGGGTCAGGACGAAAGCGATCACCGAAATCAGCGTTTCCAGCACCGTCCAGGTTTTGAAAGTCTGGGCCACGGTCATGTTGAAGTACTCCTTGATCAGCCAGAACCCGCCGTCGTTGACGTGGGAAAAAATCACCGAGCCGGCGCCGGTCGCCAGCACCAGCAGCTCTGGATGGGGGTAACCCAGGCCCAGCGCCACGGGGGCCACGATGCCTGAAGCAGTGGTCATCGCCACCGTGGCCGAGCCGGTGGCGACGCGCATCAGTGCGGCGAACAGCCAGCCCATCAGCAGCGGCGACAGATGCCAGTCCTGCGCCAGCCCGACGATCTCGTTGGTCACGCCGCTGTCGACGAGAATCCGGTTCAGACCGCCGCCGGCACCTACCAGCAACGTGATGCTGGCCGTTGGTGCCAGGCATTCCTGGGTGAATTTGAGGATTGAATCCCGTGAGAAACCCTGGGCAATGCCCAGGGTCCAGAAGCTTAGCAACGTGGCCAGCAGCAGGGCGATCACCGAGTTGCCGATGAACAGCAGAAAGCTGTTGAAGCCGCTGCCCGGGGTGGCAATCAGGTTGGCCCAGCCACCCAGCAGCATCAGCACCACCGGTAGCAGGATGGTCGCCATGGTAATGCCGAAGCTCGGCAGTTGCGCGCGGGGTTCACGGTCGAGAAATTGCTTGGCCAGCGGGTTTTCATCGGGCAAGTGAATGTGCGGCACGATGAAGCGCGCGTAGATCGGGCCGGCAATGATCGCGGTGGGGATGCCGATGAGGATGGCGTAGAACAGGGTCTGGCCGACTGACGCCTGATAGGCCTGTACCGCCAGCATCGCGGCCGGGTGCGGCGGCACCAGGGCATGGACCACCGACAGGCCGGCGACCATCGGCAGGCCGACCATCAGAATCGACACGCCAACCCGGCGGGCGACGGTGAACGCGATCGGCACCAGCAGCACGAAGCCCACTTCGAAGAACAGCGGCAGCCCCACCAAAAAGGCGATGCAGACCATGGCCCAGTGCGCGTTGCGCTCGCCGAAGCGGTCGATCAAGGTGCGCGCCACCTGCTCGGCGCCGCCGGACTCGGCCATCATTTTGCCGAGCATGGTGCCCAGCGCCACGACCAGTGCAATGTGCCCCAGCGTTTTGCCGACGCCGCCCTCATAGGACGCGACGACGGCATTGGCCGGCATGCCGGCGACAAGCGCAAGGCCCACGGACACCAGGGTGATGACGATGAACGGGTTGAGGCGAAAGCGCGCGATGAGCACGATCAGGGCGATGATCGCGACGGCGGCATAGACCAACAGAGACAGGCCGGTTGACGGAGGCATGCAACGGATTCCTTGCTGAGAATGAGGAGGCCAGGGCGGCGGCGGGGCTGATCCTGTCGAGCTAAAAAAGGCAGGACTCAACCGCGCAAGGCGTTAACCGGTGCGCAGCCAGGCGGTGAAAACGATCTCGGCAGTAGGTGTTGCAAGCGCCATCAACGGCGAAAGAGAAGCGGGGGCGGGACGATCACAGGTTGGCATTATTGTTATCTCTGATTTCGTGATGAAAATTAAATTACACGAAGCAGGATAAAAATATCAATTCATGAAAATTAATTTCTTCACGCTTATCCCCGTATGTTGCTCGCTACGCCTTCGAATTTTATTTGCGCCGAAGATTGCCTGCTTTGCCGAGATCCCCTGTAGGAGCGCGCTTGCCCGCGAACGCGGTGGTTCAGGCGAAATAGATGGCACAGGCCAGTTTCATTCGCGGGCAAGCGCGCTCCTACAGATTCTGTGTGCGCGGAAGATTGCGTGCTTTGCCGCGATCTATTGTAGGAGTGAGCTTGCTCGCGATGCGGTGGGTCATTCGACATCTCCATTTCAGACCCACGGCGTTCGTCCGATCGCGGCCCGCAGCAAGCCGGCTCCTACGGATTCGGAGTACGCCGACGATTGCCTGCCTTGCCGAGATCCCCTGTAGGAGCGCGCTTGCCCGCGAACGCGGTGATTCAGGCGAAATAGATGGCACAGGCCAATTGCATTCGCGGGCAAGCGCGCTCCTACAGATTCTGTGTGCGCGGAAGATCGCGTGCTTTGCCGTGATCTATTGTAGGAGTGAGCTTGCTCGCGATGCGGTGGGTCATTCGACATCTCCGTTTCAGACGCACCGCGTTCGTCCGATCGCGGCCCGCAGCAAGCCAGCGGCTACGGATTCGGAGTACGCCGACGATTGCCTGCTTTGCCGTGATCTATTGTAGGAGTGAGCTTGCTCGCGATGCGGTGGGTCATTCGACATCTCCATTTCAGACCCACGGCGTTCGTCCGATCGCGGCCCGCAGCAAGCCGGCTCCTACGGATTCGGAGTGCGTCGACGATTGCCTGCTTTGCCGAGATCCCCTGTAGGAGCGCGCTTGCCCGCGAACGCGGTGGTTCAGGCGAAATAGATGGCACAGGCCAGTTTCATTCGCGGGCAAGCGCGCTCCTGCAGTGGATATTCTTGGTCAGTAGCATCTGCAATGATCAACACTCAGGTTTCAACCGCTTCATGCCGCAGTGAACCGCTCCCGATACGCCTGGGGCGTCACCGACACCGCTCGCATGAAGCTGCGCCGCAATGTCTCTTCAGTGCCGAAACCGCAGCGGTCGGCGATGCGCTTGATCGGCAGCGCACTGTCCCCCAACAAGCGCCGCGCTGCTTCGACGCGCAGTTGCTCGATGGCTCGCGCCGGGGTGTTCCCGGTGTGGGCGCGGTAGTGGCGGACGAAACTGCGTTCGCTCATGCCGACCTGCGCCGCCAGCGTGCCGACTGACAGGTCGCTGGCCAGGTTTTCCAGAATCCACGCATGCAGGTCGCCAAAGCGGCTGCCTTGATCGCGGGTCTGGTGCTGCATCGACAGCGCCGTGCTGAACTGCGATTGCCCGCCCGGGCGCTTGAGAAACACCACCAGGTCCCGCGCGACGGCCAGTGCGATATCGCGGCCCAGATCCGCCTCGACCATCGCCAGCGCCATATCGATCCCTGCCGTCACCCCGGCCGACGTCCACAGTTTGTCCTCGTTGATGAAGATGGGGTCGGGGTCGACGCGCAATTGCGGGAAGCGCCGCGCCAGTTCGTCGCAACTGTCCCAGTGGGTGACCACCCGATGGCCGTCCAGCACGCCGGCGGCGGCAAGCAAAAATGCGCCGGTACACACCGATGCCACGCGCCGGGCACTGGCCGATTGCGTTCGCACCCAGTCCACCAGAACCGGGTCCAGCATTGCGGTGTGCACCGCGCCGCCGCCGGCGATGATCAGCGTGTCCGACGGCGTGGACGGCAGCGGTTGAGTGAGCAGTCCGAGACCGGCGGAAGAGACCACGCTGCCGAGGTCGCGGGCGATGACCTCGGGCCGGTAAGGGGGTTTTTTCAGGCCGGCTTCGTGGGCCATGACGTTGGCCGCGGCAAACACCTGCAGCGGTCCGGTGACGTCGAGTAATTGAACATTGGGAAAGGCCAGAACATGAACCGGTTTGGGCTGATGGGGCATGGCAGGCTCGTTGTGAAAAGTGCAATGAAGATTGGCGTGAATTGTTGGCTTTATGGCGTATCCGCCAGAGGCTAGCTCGCTACAGTGGTTTCGTCCAGTCGCTGACCTGAAGCCGCCTCGGCAGCGGCATTTCATACCGTCAGATGAATCACTTTTAGATTAAGGAAGCACACCATGACCTTGCATATCGGCCTGCTGGTATTCCCCAGAGTCCAGCAACTGGACCTGACCGGTCCCTACGATGTCTTCGCCACCATGCCCGGCGTGGTCGTGCATCTGGTCTGGAAAAACCTTGAGCCGTTGCAGTCCAGCACCGGCCTTACCCTGGTTCCGACCGCGACCTTCGACGACTGCATTGACCTCGACGTGATCTGCGTGCCGGGCGGGGTAGGCGTCGATGCATTGATGGAAGACGCCGAAACCCTGGCGTTCATTCAGCATCAGGCAGCCACGGCGCAATACGTGACCTCGGTTTGCACCGGCGCGCTGGTACTCGGCGCGGCAGGGCTGTTGAAAGGCCGCCGCGCCACCACTCATTGGGCGTCCCATTCACTGCTGGAGCAATTCGGCGCGATTCCGGTGCACGAGCGCGTGGTGCGGGACGGCAACCTCATGACCGGTGGCGGCGTGACGGCGGGGATCGATTTTGCACTGACGCTGATCAGCGAGGTGTTCGATCCGGATACGGCCCGGACCATTCAGCTGCAACTGGAGTACGCGCCGGCACCGCCCTACGATTCGGGCCGACCGGACACGGCACCGGCGAATATCCTCGCCGTCGCCACCGATCGCGCCATGCAAGGCTTGCTCGCCCGCCGGCAGATCGTTGAGCGCGTCACGGCGGCCATGGGTTAAAGGGCGTTACTGGCTCGGGGATTTATCGAGCGGGATTTCGTACCAGCAGAGGAACAGGTCCAGGGCCGACTCGACGACTTCGCGCTGCTTGTCTGGCGCAAGCAGGGGTTCGTTGAGGGTAACTTGCGGCCAGAAGGCGAAGGCCTTGAGCAACGCATGGATCTGCGACGCGGCGAACACTGGCTCGACGGCCTTGAGGCGGCCGTCCTGCTGGGCGCCGCGCACCCAGACGGTGAAGGTTTCTTCGCGCTGATTGAGTCGGCTGACCCAGACCTGCGCGCGATCGGGAGAGTGAATGGTCGCGCCGATGGCCACTCGCGCCAGGTCGATGAAATTGCTGTCACCGAGGGTCTTCATTTTCGCGTCAAGCAATTCACGCAATTGATCGCGCAGCGGCACGCCGGGCTTGTACACCGCATCGGTCTGCGTCGCGGCGCTGGACCACAGGCGATGAAGCATTTCAGAGAACAGCTCTTCCTTGCTGGGGAAGTGGTTGTAAACCGTGCGCTTGGAGACCTCGGCCCGGGCGGCGATGCGATCCATGCTCGTGACCTCGAAGCCATTGTCGCGGAACTCGGCTATCGCCGCCTGAACAATGGCTTCGCGTTTACGGTCGGTCAGTCGCAGTGGGGCAGTCATGGGGTCTCTTCTGTGAGGTGAGCCGGGCAACGAAGTCAACCGGCGAGAAAATTACACCGCGCAGTTTACTTCTCTTTGCCCATCGTGCAAGCTTGAAACTACACTGTGTAGTGTAAGAGCAGCTGGAAGCTACAAGTTTTGAGCTTCAAGCTAAAGCCGAAGCGAAAGCTCAAGGCGTACGCCATGCTCTTGCAGCTTGCAGCTTGCAGCTTGCAGCTCGCAGCTCGCGCAACGCCACCTTCACCCGTTTCATGGAGTCAGCACCCTCATGGCCTCGATCGAAAAAAACCTTGATTCACATCCTGCGCTGCCCGTCCTGACTCGGCGCGAAGGTCGCTATTTCAATCACAAGCCGATGGCGCGCTCAGGCGCTCTCAAAACCCTGCGCATTTTCTGGAACGCCCTGTTCAACAAACCCCACCACACTCGCCCGGCCGGGGAGATCCCGGTTCAGCCGCTGTCGCGCCAGCAGCTGTTCGCGGCGCCCGACAACACGGTCTACCGGCTCGGCCATTCCACCGTGCTGCTGAAACTGCGCGGTGAATACTTTCTCACCGACCCCGTTTTCGCTGACCGTGCTTCGCCGGTGCAGTGGGCCGGTCCGCAGCGCTTCCACCAGCCGCCGATCCGGCTTGAAGACCTGCCGCCGCTGAAAGCCGTGATCCTGTCCCACAACCATTACGACCATCTTGATCACATGACCATTCAGGTGCTCAAGGACAAGGCCGAGCATTTCATCACGCCGCTGGGAGTAGGGGACACGCTCATCGAGTGGGGCGTGCCGGCGGCCAAGGTTCAACAGCTGAACTGGTGGCAGTCGACGGAAATTCATGGCATTCGCTTTGTGGCAACGCCGGCGCAGCACTTTTCGGGTCGGACGTTGCGGGACGGTAATCAGACGCTCTGGGCATCGTGGGTGATGCTAGATGGCGATCAGCGGATCTTCTTCAGCGGCGATACCGGTTATCACGACGGCTTCAAGCTGATTGGCGAGCACTATGGCCCGTTCGACCTGACCCTGATGGAAACCGGCGCTTACAACGAGGACTGGCCGGACGTGCACATGCAGCCTGAAGAGACGCTGCAAGCGCACATCGACCTGCGCGGCAAATGGCTGTTGCCGATACACAACGGCACCTTCGACCTGGCCATGCACGCCTGGCACGAGCCGTTCGACCGGATTCTCGCGCTGGCGTGGGACCGCAGCATTTCCATCACCACGCCTGAGATGGGTCAGCCGTTTTATGTGCAGTACCCGAGCCGGGGCGAGGCGTGGTGGCTGAAGGTGGACAAGGCTGCCGAGCCTGCCAGCGACCGCTGCTCAAAGCAGCGGGGCCAACGCCAGCAGGCAACCAGCCGCGGCTGATGCCGCTGTATCAGGGCTTGGCGTCTGTAGAGTCTGCCGGATGCTCCGTTTCCGGCGGCCGCTGCTGTTCACCGCTTTGATTGGCTCGTTTGTGTTCCTCGCCGACCTTGCCTGCGTTTTCAGGCTTGTGGTCGAGGTCTTCGCGGTTGGACTCTTTATCAGGCATGGCGCCCTCCGGTGTGCGGATAAATGAAGGATTCTGAAGTGCGTGCTTAATCGTCGATCTGGTTGATCAGCATCAGCGCTTCATCTTTGAACAGCGGTTGTTTCATGCGTTCAGCGAGCATCGCCATGGGCCGTTCGCGCTCACAGCTGACCACGGCCGCCACCAGGCCTTGTTTGAAGAACAGCGCCAGGAAGTCGAAACGCTCCGGTTCACCGAGGTAGACGATGTCGTCCCAGTCTTTCGCGAAGCCGAGGCAATCCAGGCGTTTTTCAAACTGGTAGGTCCAGAAATACGGCACGTCGGTGTAATGCCGGTCTTCGCCGAGCATATTGCCCGCCGCGATGCGTGCCTGCTGTTGGGCAAGGCGCCAGTGCTCGATGCGGCGCGGCTGCTGGTCAAGAGGGAAGGTGGCGATATCGCCCGCCGCCCACAGATCCTTGCCCGCACGCATGCCGTCGTCGACGGCCAGTGAGCCGTCCTCCTCAAGCTGAACGCCGTCGATGAAATGCGTCACAGGGTTCACGCCGACGCCGACCAGCGCCAGATCCACCTGCAGCCGCTCACCGTTGCTGAGCACCGCTGCCTGCAGCACCTGATTGCCATCCCGTTCCACGCCCTCGAAACGACTGACGTCGACGTGGGTGCGGAACAACACGCCGTTTTGCTCATGCAGCGCACGCAGCGCCTTGCCGATGCGTTCGCCCAGCTGGCCGGCAAATGGAACCTCGTGGTGGGCCAGAATCGTCACGTTCACGCCCTGTGCGCGCAGCGCCGACGCCGCTTCCAGCCCGATAAAACTGTCACCGACGATCAGCGCGTGGCTGCCGGGATGGAGCGCCGCAAGAATCCGGCTGGCGTCATCGCGACTGCGCAACGTCAGCACTTGGGGCAGATCAGCGCCCGCCAGCGACAACGCCCGCGGCTCGCCGCCGGTGGTGACCAGCGCCGCGTCGTAGTCAAAGCGGCGCCCGTCCGCGAGGGTCACGCGCTTGTTGATAACGTCCATCTTCATGACTTCGCCGTGAACCCGCTCGATGCGGTTGTTCTGGTAGAACGCGTCGTCACGCAGGGCAGGTATCTCGTCGGTCCCCATTTCGGCGGACAGCACAAACTTGCTAAGGGCGGTGCGGTCGTAGCCCGGCGCCGCCTCTCTGTCGATGAGCAGCAACTGCCCGTTGAAGCCTTTCTCCCTCAACGCGCAGGCGGCCGCGGTGCCCGCCGCGCCGGCGCCGATGATGACGAAACAGCGGCTGTCTTCGGCCAGCATCGGCCTATGAACTGTGACGGGCTGGTCATCAACGTGCACATGACCATCGATGAGTTGAACGGGGTAACGAATAAGGGCGTCCAGCGCGGGCGGTTCGCACAGGTGGCCGTCGTCGATGGAAAACTCGGCTTTGTGCCAGGGGCAGATCAGGTGACCATTGCAAATGGCGCCGTTCGCCAAAGGCGCACCGGCGTGGGGGCAGAAGGCTTGAAACGCGCGGACTTCGTCGCCGTGCAGAACCAGCAGCGCCTTGGTTTCGCCAAACTCGACCTGAAGACCGCGGTCTCGATGAAGCTCGGTCAGGGTGGCGACTCGATGCAGGGGCATGTGCGCTTCCTTGTGGGTTTTATTGGGCTTATGGGCTTTCAGTTGGGAGTCGGTCCTCACGTGAGAGGTTCAGGGAATTAACCAGTGGTCGGTCGGGCGGGCGCTCCGTATGCGTTAACTGCGAGAGGAGCGCCCGAAACCTGAGGTCATTTCGCCGCGCCAGGCTATTGAGTCAGCTTCAACCGTTCGTGCCAGTCGGCGATCGATTCCTCGGGATATTCCTCGAATTGCTGGTCATTGGGCCCAGCAGCCACTTCAACCCACGGCGCTTTGGAATTCAGCAGCAAATGCGTGTGCTCCGGCGGGGTGGGCAATGTCGTGTCGATGGCCGATGCGAAGGGGTGAATCAACTCGGGCCATTCGGGGCTGAACAACCACAACCCGCTGCCGCACTGTTTGCAGAAGTGCCGCTCGGCGCTGCTGATGTGGGTCTGGTGACCGTCTGCATCACGCATCTTGGCGTGGTAGATGGCGATGCTGTCCTTGCCTTTGACGGCGAGGCTTTTCGCATCGCCACCCAGGTTGATCGCGTAACCGCCGCCGCCTTGGGTTTTGCGGCAGATCGAGCAATAGCAGCGTTGATAGGGGTAGGGATGGGCGCTTGTCAGGCTGAATTCGACGGCGCCGCAATGGCAGGAACCTTCCAGATGCATGATTCACCTCCGCTTAAATGTGTTATCGGGCGTAAGGGTCTAGACCGCTCAAGCGGGCGGGGTTCGATGTTTTCTCGAACAGGCGTTCGGATTCTTCATGGGTCGGCGGCTCAAGAACCCGGCGACCATGTCGATAAGCGGTAGTCATACGACGACTTTGCGTCCCGCCCCTACAACAATGAGCCAACCGTCATGAGCCTACGCAACCTGACCATCGCCCGCCGCGCCGGCCTTGGGTTTACCCTGATTTCCCTGTTGGTCGCGCTGCTCGGCTGGTTCGCCCTGAGCCAGATGTCGACGATTCGCCAGAGCGAGGTGGCGGTCGAGAGCAACTGGATGCCGAGCATGCGTCTGGTCAACGACATCCGTGAAGCCATGCTGCGCATTCGCACGATTTCCCTGCGGGTGGCCCTTGACGCCGATCCTAAAAACATCGGCGTCTACAAAGGTCAGATGGACGCGCGTTCGAAGATCCTCGGCGAAAAACTTGCCAGCCTCGACACCTTCATCGACACCCCGGAAGAGAAAGATCTGTACGGCAAATTCCGCGCGACCCTGGCCGATTATCAGCGCGGTCTGACCCAGTCCTTCGTGCTCGCCGAGAGCGGCGATCTCAAGGCGCTGAACAAATTACTGCTGGTGGACATGAAGACTGCCGTCGACAACTCCGGTTCTCAGCTGGGCGAACTCGGCGATTTCTACTCCCATCAGGTCGAGCTCGAAGGCGCTGCCGCCGAAGCGCAGTACGGCAAGTCTCGCAACGTGGTGCTGGTGTTCGTGCTGATCGCGGCGCTGGCCACCGTGGTGCTGGCGGTCTGGCTGACCCGCAGCATCGTGCGGCCGCTGCAGGAAGCGGTCGATGCCGCCGAATACGTGGCCAAGGGCGATCTGACCCACGACATTCGCGTTGAAGGCAGCGACGAAGTCACCCGGTTGCAGAGCGCGTTGCAGCAGATGCAGACCAATCTGCGCTCGACCCTGAGCCTGATCGGCAATTCGGCGAGCCAGTTGGCATCGGCCGCCACCGAGCTGAATTCGGTGACTGAAGACAGCCATCGCGGCCTGCACCAGCAGAACGCCGAAATCGAACAGGCCGCCACGGCGGTGAACGAAATGACCTCGGCGGTCGAGGAAGTCGCACGCAACGCGGTGTCGACGTCCCAGGCGTCGAGCGAATCGAGCACCGCGGCCCGCGACGGGCAGAGCCGCGTCATTGAGACGGTCACTTCGATCCAGACCCTGTCCGGCAACGTGCAGCACACCTCGGATCTGGTGCAGAACCTGGCCGATCAGTCCAAGGACATCGGCAAGGTGCTGGACGTGATTCGTTCCATCGCCGAGCAGACCAACCTGCTGGCGCTGAACGCCGCCATCGAAGCCGCACGGGCGGGCGAGTCCGGACGCGGGTTCGCCGTGGTCGCCGATGAAGTGCGCGCACTGGCCCACCGCACCCAGCAGTCGACCCTGGAAATCGACAAGATGGTCACCACCATGCGCAGCGGCTCCACCGAGGCGCTGGAATCGATGTCGGTCAGTCGCTCCCGCGCGACCGAAACACTGGGCCTTGCCCAGGGCGCCGGCGAGTCGCTGAACCGGATCACCACGTCGATCAACGAAATTTCCGAGCGCAACCTGGTCATCGCCAGCGCTGCCGAAGAGCAGGCGCAAGTCGCCAGGGAAGTGGACCGCAACATCGTCAACATCCGTGACCTGTCGATGCAATCGTCGTCCGGTGCCAATCAGATCAGCGCGTCCAGCAACGAACTGTCCCGGCTGGCGGCGGAGTTGAATCAGGTGGTGACGCGCTTTAGGGTTTGATGGCTGGGTTCAAAGGCTTCCCGGTAGTAGGACCGGCTTTAGCCGGGAAGAGGCCGGTGTGAGCGGCCTCAGTTTTGCGGTGTGACAAATGACGCCATCCTGGTAGGACCGGCTTCAGCCGGGAACAGGCTAAGAACGGCACCCTTTCACTTCATTCACTTGCCTGTCGCTGCCCTCGGCTTGCATGATTCGCCCCGACTAATAATTCCTGGCGGGCCGAACCTGCCGACGAGATAGGTGAAGGGCAATGGATGACGTGAATCGCGATTTCAGTAGTTGGCTGCGCTCCCCGGGTCACAAGGCCTGGCTGATGCAAGAGGGCAATCGGCTGCTGGCGTTTGCCAAGGCCTCGAAGCTGCCCCAAGGCTTCGGCAATCTGGATGACCTCGGTCGGCTCCCCGCCGATGCCGTCGCCGAAACCATGAACACCGCCCGCATGACCCACAGTTTCGCCATGGCCCACATCAACGGTATTCCCGGCTGCGCCGCGCTGGTCGACCACGGCATCGCGGCGCTGGCCGGGCCATTGCGTGATGCCGAGCATGGCGGCTGGTTCGCCAGCCCCCTGGAACACAGCGCTGACACCGGCAAGAACGCCTACCTGCACGCCTTCGTTGCCCTGGCCGCCAGCTCCGCAGTGGTCGCCCGACGCCCCGGCGCACAGGCATTGCTGGAGCAAGCGATTCAGGTAATTACCGGGCGCTTCTGGAGTGAGGAGGAAGGCGCCATGCGCGAATCTTTCGACCGCGACTGGAGCAACGAAGAACCCTATCGCGGCGCCAACAGCAATATGCACAGCACCGAGGCGTTCCTTGCCCTGGCCGACGTCACCGGCGATGCCCGCTGGCTGGACCGGGCACTGAGCATCGTCGATCGGGTCATCCATCAGCACGCCGCCGGCAATAACCATCAAGTGATCGAACATTTCAACCTGCAGTGGCAGCCGATGTTCGACTACAACGCCGACAAACCCGACGACGGTTTCCGCCCTTATGGCACGACGCCCGGTCACGCCTTCGAGTGGGCGCGGCTGGTGCTGCACCTCGAAGCGGCGCGGCGTAAAGCAGGGCTGGAAACGCCGGGCTGGCTGCTGGAAGACGCTCGCGGTTTATTCGAAAACGCCTGCCGCTATGGCTGGGACGTCGATGGTGAGCCGGGGATCGTCTACACCCTCGACTGGGAAAACCGCCCGGTGGTCCGCCATCGCCTGCACTGGACCCACGCCGAAGCGGCCGCAGCCTCCGCCGCACTGCTGCAACGCACCCACGAGCAGCAATACGAAGACTGGTACCGGACGTTCTGGGAATTCAGCGAGACGCTGTTCATCGACTACGAAAACGGTAGCTGGCGCCACGAACTCAACCCGCAAAACAAACCCAGCGCCGACATCTGGGCTGGCAAGCCGGACCTTTACCACGCCTATCAGGCGACGCTGCTGCCGGTGTTGCCGCTGGAGCAGAGCCTGGCGACGGCGTTGGCGCACCGGGCCTAGCCGGCCAGCGCTTCCACTGTCGCAAGGCAAACATCCCTTGTGGACGAACGTGCTCGGAGGGCTGCGCTTCTTCCCTCCAGAGGCGTGGTTGAAAGGCCGATCCAACAGCCCGCTGAACTCCCGCGCTCACCGCGAACTCTGAACCCACAGATCACTTCCGATCCACGGAGACGAGTCATGGCGATCAGCGGCGTGCAGGCAGTAGCGGCAGACACCAAAGGGGCGGTGTTCGAAACGGATCTTCCCGCCCGTCTCGATCGACTGCCGTGGGGGCGGTTTCATACGTTGCTGGTGTTTGCGCTGGGCATCACCTGGTTGCTCGACGGGCTGGAAGTGACCCTGGCCGGCTCGGTGTCCGGGGCGTTGAAAGACAGCCCGGTCCTGCACCTGACCAACGCCGACATTGGTCTGGCCGGTGGCGCTTATATCTGCGGCGCGGTGCTGGGGGCGTTGTTCTTTGGCTGGCTGACGGACCGTCTGGGCCGGCGCAAACTGTTCTTCATCACCCTCGCGCTGTACATCACCGCGACCGCCGCCACGGCGTTTTCTTTCAGCCTCTGGAGTTTCCTGCTGTTCCGCTTTCTCACCGGGATGGGTATCGGCGGCGAGTACACGGCGATCAACTCGACCATCCAGGAATTCACGCCGGCACGGTTTCGCGGCTGGGTCGACCTGACCATCAACGGCACCTTCTGGATCGGCGCGGCCCTGGGCGCGGTCGGCTCCATTGTGCTGCTGGACGCCCCGTGGGTCGGCGCGGACATGGGTTGGCGCCTGTGTTTCGGCATCGGTGCGGTGCTCGGTCTGATCATTCTGCTGATGCGGCTGTGGCTGCCGGAAAGTCCGCGCTGGTTGCTGATTCACGGCCAGGGCGAGGAGGCGAGGGCGATAGTGGAAGGCATCGAAGAGCGCCTGCGCCAGCAGGGCCACGAGCTAACCGCGCCGGTCGGCCCGCCGTTGCGTTTGCACGCGCGGGACCACACGCCGCTGAAAGAGATTTTCCATACGCTGTTCAATACCTACCGCCGTCGCGCGCTGGTGGGGCTGACGCTGCTGACTGCCCAGGCGTTCTTCTACAACGCGATTTTCTTCACCTATGCGCTGGTGCTCACCGAGTTCTATCAAGTGCCGTCGGCCTCCATCGGCTGGTACGTGCTGCCCCTGGCGCTGGGTAATTTCTGCGGGCCCTTGCTGCTGGGCCGGCTGTTCGATGTGGTCGGGCGGCGGGTGATGATCAGCCTGACTTACGCCGTCTCCGGCGTCTTGCTGACCCTCAGCGGCTATCTGTTCCAGCAGGGCGTTCTGGATGTCACGCAGCAGGCCATCGCCTGGATGATCATTTTCTTCTTCGCCTCGGCAGCGGCCAGTTCGGCCTATCTCACCGTCGCCGAAACCTTCCCCCTGGAGATCCGTGCGCTGGCGATTGCGGTGTTCTATGCGTTCGGTACGGCGCTGGGTGGCATCGTCGGCCCGACACTGTTTGGCGAACTGATCGACACCCATGAGCGGGGTCCGGTGTTTTTCGGCTACCTGATCGGCGCCGCGTTGATGTTGTTGGCCGCCGTGGTGCAGGCGATCTGGGGCGTGGCCTCTGAAGGCAAATCCCTCGAAGAAGTGGCGCGGCCCCTGTCCCAAGCCCACGACTGACCAGCCCCACGACTGAATCAGCACGTCGTCGCGATTGGTCAGTTTTGTTCAATCGCCGGCTCGTGCGCCCTTCGTACACTCACCCCACAGTTATTGAAGGGTGAGACGTGCAATGAACTTGATGATTTCCATGGCGGCGTTCGCACTGGCCGCGTCCATATCGCCGGGGCCGGTGAACGTCGTGGCGCTCAGCTCGGGCGCGCAGTTCGGCCTGGCCGCCAGCTTGCGCCATGTGGTCGGCGCGACGGTGGGCTTTGTCGTGCTGCTGCTGTTCACCGGGTTCGGCCTGCATGAAGTGTTGCAGCGTTACCCGATGCTGACCGAGATCATTCGCTGGGCCGGTGTGGCGTTTCTGCTCTACCTGGCGTGGAAGCTCGCCATGGACGACGGCCGCATCGACGTCGCCAGACCGACTCGCGAACCGTCGTTTTTCCATGGCGCGGCGATGCAGTGGCTGAACCCGAAAGCGTGGCTGGCGGCGGTGGCGGGGATGGGCGCGTTCGTGGCCGATGGTGAGCCGCGACTGATCGGTCTGTTTGCGCTGATCTACTTCGTCGTGTGCTACCTGTCGGTGGGCTGCTGGGCCTGTGCCGGTGCCTTTCTCGGCCCCTGGCTGCGCAGCCCTCGGCGCATCCGCGTGTTCAACCGCAGCATGGCGGCGCTGCTGGCAGGCTGCGCGGTGTCACTGTTTTACGTCTGAGCCCGGTTATTTGGGCGAACGTTGCCCAATCAAGGCTTGTACTGGCCCGGCGTGGCCGCCAGATGCTTTTTGAACGCCCGCTGAAAGTGCGCCTGATCGGCAAAACCACTCTGCTGGGCGATGTCGGCGATGGGCTCGCCGCTGCGCAATTGCGCCTGGCCGTGCTGGATGCGCCGATTGACCAGCCAGGCGTGCGGGGTCATGTTGTAATGCTGTTCGAACGCACGGATCAGGTAGGCCTCGGACAGATTCGCCACCGCGCACACGTCCTCCAGCCGAATCGGTTGCAGATAATGCGCATCGATGTAACGCGCCGCGCGTTCGACCTTGGGGTTGGTGTGTCTCGGCGTCAGCGTCGAGCCGCCCAGATGCTGTTCGACCCGAGTGAAAAACCCGACTGCGGCCGCCTGCTTCGCCAGCGTGTCCAGCCGGGAATCCACCAGCTGCCGATGCAGGTCCAGCAAGCCATCGAATAAAAACCGATCACGACTGTGGGTGGCCGGATACCCCCGAAACACGCCAGCGTTGCTGACCCCGCAGTCGCGCTGCAGCGCGCCCAGCCATTGTGCGTCGATGTACAGCATCAGGTAGGACCAGGGCTGGTCGTCGATGGGATTACAGGCGTGGACTTCGCCGGGGTTCATCACCACAACGGTGCCGGTGGCGATGGTCTGGGTGGTTTTCTCGTGCAGGTACGTGCTTTGCCCAGCGGTGATTGCACCGATGGAAAACACGTCGTGGGAGTGACGGGAATAGCAGACCTTGCGCCCGTCCTCGATGGAGCGCGCTTCAATGAACGGCAGCTGCGGGTCGCGCCAGAACACCGGTTTGTCAGGCTGTTTCACCGGATTCTGGCAGTTCATCTCAGCTCATCCCTTGTCGCGTTTGCAGCTGTGAAAGAGGTCCAGCGCCGGCTGGTATTCCGTGGTGGTGACGCCGAGCAAGCCTAGCACCGAATGAAACAGGTAGTCATGGCTCAGGTCTGGCTGGTCTTGCTTGGCAGCCACACAGCGGCGGTCAACGCTGGCGTCTTCCAGGGTCGAGTGGCCGAACCACATCACCATCGGCACGTGGGTCTGGGCTGACGGGGCGATGGCGTAAGGCGCGGCGTGCAGGTAGATGCCGTTCTCGCCGAGCGACTCGCCGTGGTCCGAGACATAGATCATCGACGCGTCGACCTTGTCTTGATTGCGCTTGAGCAATTCGATGGTCTGCGAGAGGAAATGATCGGTGTAGAGAATGGTGTTGTCGTAGACGTTTTTCAGCTCATCGGAGGTGCAACTGCCCAGCTGATTGGTGTGGCAGACGGGCGTGAAGCGCTCAAGGCTTTTGGGATAACGGTCGTAGTATTCCGGGCCGTGGCTGCCATCGGAATGGAGGACGATGATGGCGTTGTCCTGCAGCGAGTCGATGTAGTCCTGCAAGCCCACCAGCAGCGCTTCGTCGAGACAATTCTGGCCATCGCAGAACGGGCTCGGCTGGTTTTTCGGGATATCACGGTGGGGTACGCGCAGGCAGGTGCCTTTGCAATCGCTGTTGTTGTCCAGCCACACCACTTTCAGGCCGGCGCGCTGAAGCATGTCCAGCAGGCCCTCGTAGGTTTTGCCCTTTTTGTCGCTGTAATCAGTGCGCGGAAACTTCGAAAACATGCACGGCACTGACACGGCGGTTGACGTGCCGCACGAGGCCACGTGGGTGAAGTTGAGAATGTCCTGCTTCTTCAATTCCGGGTTGGTTTCCCGCCCGTAGCCGTTGAGGGAAAAGTGGTCGGCCCGCGCCGTTTCGCCGACGACGAAGATCATCAGACTCTTTTTCGGCCGCTGTTGCGCTTGCGGGCTGAGCGCCGCGTCGGCGCCGACGGTCTGGATTTTCAGCGTCTCCTTGATGGCGACGGTCTGCTTGGTCAGCTTGCCGACGGCGTAGAGGTAATTGGTCGGGTTGATGAAGTGGGTGAGCTTGTCTTCATCGCGAAAGATCGGCGCGTAGGTGGAATAAAACGGCCCGACCGCAGCGGCGATGACCAGCACACAACCGACGCAGACCAGCACCTTGTTGACCAGCCCCGGCAGCACGCGGCGGTAGGTCACCGGCAGCCGCCAGATCAGCGCGATCGGCAGCACGCCCAGCAGCCCCAGGTAGAGAAACAGCTTGCCGCTCAACAAGGCCTCAGCCTCGCCGGGGTTGGTCTCGAGCACGTTCTGCATCATCGTCGTGTCGATGCTGATGCCGTAGGTGTTCATGAAATACGCGGCGCCGGCCGAGCACAGCGCGGCGAGGCTCAGCACCGGCTTGAGCGTCGGACGAAACGAGAGGGGCGTGAGCAGCAGGGTGATCGCGGCCCACAGCAGGAAGGCAAACGACACATAGAACGCGATGGCTTTGACGCCCTGTAACTGCGCCAGATCGACCAGTGCGCGCCAGGTCGCCAGGTTGTAGAACACTACGAGACACAGGGAGAACACCATCACCAGACGGGTAGATGTGACCGGTTTGACCATCGAATTCATTTCCGTATAAGGGACCACGCAGTGCCTGCTGTGCGGATGCATCAGGCAGTTCCATCCTTGGGGCCGAGACGTCAGGTGAGTCGTTCAATGGCTGCCGGGAGGGTAGGCGGCACAGACCGCGCGGAGTTTTCCAAAACGATTGTGAAGGATTTGTGAAAGCGCCAGGCCGTCGGTTTCTGCGGCTTCACACCTGCTTTCGCGGGGGTGGCGAGTACTTGTTTTTACTGCCCCGCGATGACCCTGTCGACCGTGCCTTCCTGTTTCAGGCGGGCAAAGGCCTTGGTGATTCGCTGGACCGTTTCGTCCGGGGTGCTGGCGCTGATGGCCACGTACAAACCTTTGGACAGTTCGTCGAGGGTGAAGACGCTTTCCAGGTCCTCGAACGCGAAGTTCAGATCGGCGCATTGCTCACGCGCTTCGCGCTCGGGCATGGGGATCAGCTCGACCTGGCCGCTGATCAGTTTGCGCAGGTTGTCGAGGTTATTGGCCGACACCACCATCCTGCTGAAACCCTTGCCCTCCAGGTATTGCTGACGGGAATCGTCACGCACCACGCCGACGGTGTAGTGGCTGGCGTCCTGCAAGGCCTTGACCTCCACATCGCGGCGCTCGCGGAGTTTGTAAAACGTAGGAGTGACGTGTTCCAGCTCGCCCACCCACTTGAACAGCCCCTCCCGAGCGCTGCTGCGAATCATCGGGTAGATCAGCACGTTCGCTTCGAGCCGCGCGATGTCGTAGGCCCGCGCCCAGGGATACAGCGCCATGTGGTAGTCGGTGATGCCCGCGTTGGCGAGGGTCATCTCGACCACTTCGCTGGCCACCCCGACCACTTTGCCGCCTTCGAGGGCGCTGTATGAGGAATCTTCGGTCACCACTTGCAGCGTCGTGGCGCTGGCGTTCAGGCACACCAACAGCATCAGGAAGGAGGCCAGAACGCTGCGGTGAAGGTAAGTTTTTCCCATGGCATTCCTCTCGGTTCAGATTACACAGCGGTCCCGGCCCTGGCTTTTCGCCCGGTACAGCGCGCGGTCGGCACTCTGCAGCAGTTGATCGAAGTGCTCCATGTTCGCCGGATCGAGCTCGGCCACGCCGATGCTCAAGGTCACGAAAGGCGAGACCGGTGAAGCGCTGTGTTCCAGTTGTTGCCGCGCCAGCAGGCTGCGCAGGCGATCAGCCGAAGCCAGCGCCTGATCCTCATCCTGCCCCGGCAGCAGCACGGCGAACTCTTCGCCACCAAGCCGCGCCACCAGTTCGCCGGAGCGCGAGAACAGCGCGCTCATGGCCAGTGCCACGTCACGCAGGCATTGATCGCCTTTTGCATGGCCGTAGGTGTCGTTGTAACGCTTGAAGAAATCGATGTCGCACATCAGCACCGACAGCGGCTGGCGATGACGCAAGGCGCGGTTGAATTCCAGCTCCTTGAACTCGTCGAAATGCCGGCGGTTGGCGAGGCCCGTGAGGGGGTCGAAGCGGGTCAGGGCTTCCAGTCGTGTGTTGGCGGCCTTGAGCTGTGCGGTGCGTTGTTCGACCAGTTCGGCAAGCTGGTCGCGGCTGGCGGCGAGGGCGACTTCATCGTGGGCCTGACGCTCCAGGTGCGCGGCGAGTTTGTCTTGCAGGTCGTTGACGCCCGCTTCGAGCAGGTCGAGTTCATCACCCGCGTTGCCGCGCCGGTCCAGGGTCAGTCGCGTTTTCAGGTTGAGTGGCGTGAGGTGTTCAAGGTGCCGGGCAATGCGCCGTACGTGCAGGGTTACCGAGCGGTTGAACATCCCCATGATCAGCCCGGCGAGCGCCAGGGACTGGATGATCTGGGTCAGCATGATGACCTCCACTTCTTTCCACAGGCGTTTCCACAGCAGGCTCTCGTCGCCTTCGATGGTCAGCTCGCCGACCACTTCGCGGGCGCCGGGGTAGGGCGCGATGGTCAATTCCCGATGCAGCGTCGGGGCGCGGATCGAACCGGTGTGGCCGGGGTGCTGGCGTTCCAGCATTTCCGGGGCGCGGCCGGGCCGCAGGATCTTCAGCTGGACCCGGCCCACCGGCGCTGCCGTGGCCACGCTGTCGATCTGGGTCTGCAACGCCTGATCATCCATTTCCCAGACGGCTTTGGAGAGCGTGCCCTGAAACACCTGATCGATCAGGGTCAGCTCGGCTTTCATGTTCGCCAGGTTGGTGTTCCAGGCAAACCATGTACGCACCAGCACCGTCGCGGCAGTGAACAGCACGCAGAACGCCAGCGTCGCCAGCACCAGACGCCGCGCCAGCGAACCGATGCGCCGTCCTCTTCGCGGAGGCGAGCGAGTTCCGCCGGGTGGGGTGGAAGGCGTTTCGATCTGCATCGTCATTGCCATTTGCGCGCAATGGCGTCGTAGGTGCCGTTGCCGCGAAGGGTGTTCAGGGCTTTCTGAAACCGCTGCACCGTCGCGTCGGGTGTGCCAGCGCTGAACGCCATGTTGAAGCCGCCTGCTGCTTCCAGTTCTTTTATGCGCAGGGACTGCACCAGCGTGCGGGTGGGGTCATCGCCGACCTGCCGGGCGAGGTAATAAGCGTTGAGTTCGTCGGAAATCCACAGGTCGACGTGGCCGGTCTGCAGTTTCTGGTAATTGAATTCGTAGCGGTTGCTCGATTGCAGCTGATGGCCGATCTCGAATTTGCGCGCCATCAGGTACTGCTCGCCGACGTCTTCATTGACGGTCGCGGTCTGCCAGTCCCGTGCGTCGTCCAGGTTCAGCAGGGTGACGGGATGGCTGGCGGACGAATACAGAAACCAGCGCGACGCGGCGATGGTCCCGACCCACTTGAACAGCCGCTCGCGCTCGGCGGTGCGAGTGATGGAGTAGATCAGCACGTTGGGGGTGTGCAGCGCCAGGTCATAGGCCCGCGCCCAGGGCATGGAGTGAATGGAGGCCTGCACATTGACCTCCTTCAACACCGCCTGAACCACCTCGGTGCTCATGCCGGTGAGCACCCCGTTGCGGGTCATGTTGTAGGGCGGGAGTTCTTCGGTAACCACATGGATCTCGGCACGAGGCGCATCTGAGTTAATCGATTCAGCTCCCAACGCGCCAGAACCCATGCACAACAGCAGCGCCACACGGAGTGCGCTGCCCAGTGGGTGAATGAGCGAATGGAGTGTCATCGATACCTACCTCATGGGGTGCAAAAGCGACAGATTCCGGGCTGTAACCGATCCGGCGCCACCGTAGCCGACCGCCTTGCACACAGGGATATCGGCTGAATAATCCGTCACTTGAGACGGCATCCTGCCGCTCATCCTGACAGTCAGAACGGACGAATCCGGTCCGTTGGATGCTGCGCAACACCTCCTACACGCCCCCACGGCGCACCTCACTCAGACACCACCGATTCCCATCGGCCGTACCGGCCTCTTCCCGGCTAAAGCCGGTCCCACTAAAAAAAGCCGCGCGCAGTCAGTGGGACCGGCTTCAGCCCCTAACGGACGCGGAGCGTCCCGGGCTGCGTACCCACGCAGAGCGTGGGTACGATCATGTATTGTAGTGGTCAACTAATTCCGGACACCTCGATAGGTGGTTTCGACGCCATCGTCCGTTCGTAAACGGTCGGTGGCAGGTACCCCAGTTTCGAGTGCAGCCGCTCGTTGTTGTAATACCCAA